>Ga0114129_10001471_pt1 | contig 31879 bp, 25 predicted proteins | sample RhiMetdeltSRZDD1_FD_80071 | JGI IMG/M metagenome (GOLD analysis project Ga0114129, IMG submission 80071) | Populus rhizosphere microbial communities from Tennessee, USA - Rhizosphere MetaG P. deltoides SRZDD1 (version 2) (version 2) | ecosystem: Host-associated > Plants > Roots > Rhizosphere >...
CCGACGTTCGCGCGCACGTGCGGCACGGCGCGGCCGACGAACGGCACGCGGGTCGTCACCGCGGCACCCGACTGATTGGTGGCCGGGTCGATCGCGCAAATCGAGAACGTGGAGTACTGCGGGTTTCCGTCGGCATCGACCGGGACGCCGTCGGCTGCGCGTTGCTGCGCGGCAGAGCCAGACGTCAGAAGAACGACGAAGACGAACGACCGGGCGCAATGACGTGCATTCATGGACGCTTCTCCCGAGGCGTTGATTCTAGAGCCGTTCGTGCGCGAGCGGGAATATGATTCACGGCCACGACCCGATGGACGATCGACATCCGAGCGTGATCCACCTCGAAACACCCACGCACGGGCGCGTGCTGTATGACGACGCGGCTGGACCATCGGCGGGCCTGATCGCGGCCTTTCACGGCTACGGCCAGTCCGCCGAGGACATGCTGGCTGACGTCCGGCAGATTCCCGGCGTCGAGCGATGGCGCATCGCCTCGGTTCAGGCCCTGCATCGTTTTTATGCGCGCGACCAGCAGACGGTCGTCGCCAGCTGGATGACCCGTCAGGACCGCGAGTTCGCCATTGCCGACAATCTCGACTATGTCGGCAAAGTGATCGACCGGCTCGAAGCGCGCGCTCCGGCGCTCGTGTTCGCCGGATTCTCGCAGGGCGCGTCGATGGCGTATCGCGTCGCGCGCCTGGGCCGCCATCGCGCCGCCGGCGTCATCGCGCTCGGTGGTGACATTCCGCCGGAAGTGCGCGAGCCCGCAGGCCCGGGCGATCGGCAGGGGCGCTGGCCGCCGGTGCTGATCGGCGCCGGCGTGCGCGACACCTGGTTCTATCAACGCCTGAGTGGCGACATCGCGTTTCTGACGTCACACGCGATCGCGCACGAGATCGTCAGATTCGACGGCGGGCATGAATGGACCGGCGAATTTCGTGACGCGGCTGGACGATGGCTGGCCGCGCTGGTGTCGTGGTGATGATCGACTGATGACGCCGGGAAACGATTCACATGCGTTCGCGGAAACCGGGCCGGCCTTCGACCAGCTTCGCCGTCTTGGACCGATCGACTGGAACGCGTGGGACGCGGCCGCCGCCAGGCTTGCGCGGGATCTGGCCGGCGCCGTCGATCTGCCGAGACGCATCCATCATCTCTACCTGCCCGTCCTGTTCTTCTGCGCGACGCGGGCGCGAACGGCCGAGCGGCGCCCGTACCTGATCGGCATTCAGGCGCCTCAGGGTGCAGGCAAGACGACGCTCGTGTCGCATCTGCTGACGCAGCTGCCCGAGCTGGGACTACGGGCGACCGGTGTCTCGATCGACGATTTCTATCTCACGCGCGATGCGCAGCTGCGCCTCGCGGCTACGCATCCAGGCAACCCGTACCTCGAGCATCGCGGCTATCCGGGCACGCACGACGTCGATCTCGGCGTCTCCACGCTGACGGCGTTGCGGCATCTCGCATCCGATGGAACGTCGAGCACACAGAGAGTTCGGGTTCCGGTGTACGACAAGTCCGCCCATGGCGGCCGCGGCGACCGCGCACCGGAGTCGTCTTGGCGCGAGGTCACCGAACCGATCGACATAGTGTTCGTCGAAGGCTGGATGCTGGGGTTCTCACCCCTTCCGTCAGACCGGATCGACGATCCCTTCCTCGTCGAGCCCAATCGTGCACTGGGCGCGTACGATCGCTGGCATCGTCTGCTCGACGCCTTCGTGGTCCTTCGCGCCACCGACCCGCGCTTCGTGCTGCGCTGGCGTGTGGAGGCGGAAGAAGCCATGCGCGCCAGCGGCCGCCCGGGCCTCGATCGCGCGGCCATCGAGGACTACATCCGGCGGTTCTTGCCGGCATACGCCCACTACGGCGGCGCGCCCGGACACATCCCGCCGGAACAGACGTTCACCGTGTGGCTCGACGAACGCCGGCGAGCCGTGGGGTCTGACCCCGGTCTGACCCCGGTCACTTCGTCTGGTTGACCGTGAACGTCTGCCCCGCAATCGTCAGGGTACCGGTGCGTTTCTTTGGCGGTCCGCCGTACGGCCCCACGGAATAGACCACCGTCCCGTTGCCGCTGCCGCTGGATCCGCTGGTGATGGTGAGCCACGTCGGCGCATTGCTCACGGCGCTCCAATTGCAGCCTGCCGGCGCGGTCACCGCGACGCTGCCGGTCCCGCCCGTCCGCGTGTAGCTGGCCTGGGTCGGGTTGATGCTGTAGGTGCACTGCGGACCGGCTGACGCGATGCGGCTGACCGTACCGCCGAGATTCACGACGTAGATCTCGCCGCTCTCGTCCTCGCCGAACGACGAGATGTTCATCGTCGTGTCGAGGAGCGGGCTTTGCGGGGCGCCGTCCCATCCGAAAATCTCGCCCGAGCAGTAATCGCCGTACACGTAAGTGCCGTCCGGGAGCGCGCCCTCCGATCCGCGATAGACGTAGCCGCCGGTAATCGAGCAGCGGCCGCCCGAATGCGTGTAGTCGATGATCGGAAAGATGTACGGCGATCGATCGGCGCAGAGCGACGGATCGGTGTTCGTGCAGAAGTTGCCTTCGAAGATGCGCCAGCCGTAGTTGCCGCCGGAAACGAGCGGCGTGTCGACCTCCTCGTGCTGGCCCTGACCCACATCGGCAAGCCAGATGAGGCCGGTGCCACGATCGAAGCTGAACCGCCACGGATTCCGAAGGGCGTAGGCGAAAATCTCGTCGCGCGCGTTCGCCATCCCGACGAACGGGTTGGTGTCCGGCGAGGCGTACGGCACTCCGGGTGCGTCGATGTCGATCCGCAGCACCTTGCCGAGGAGCTCGTCCAGACTCTGGGCGTTGTTCGGCGGATCGTTGCCCGCTCCGCCGTCACCGACGCCGATGTACAGGTAGTTATCGGGTCCGAACGCGAGCATGCCGCCGTTGTGATTGAGGTTGGTCGGATGCGGGATGGTCAATATCGGTGTCTCAACCGTGCTGGCGACGTCCGGATTCGACGTGACGTGGTACTCGGCGATCACGATCGTGCCGTCTCCGGCCTGGGTGTAAAACACGAAGAAGCGGCCGTTCTGCTCGTACAGCGGATGAAACGCCAGGCCGAGCAGCCCCTGCTCGGTGCCGCCGGTCGTCACACGCGTGTGGATGTCGAGGAACACGGTCGGCGTCGAGGCACCGGGCTGCAGAACTTTGATCACTCCGCCGCGCTCCACGATGAAGAGCCGATTCGTGCCATCGCCGGCATGTCCGACGAAGAGCGGGTTCGACAACCCGGACACGACCGGCACGAGCTGAATCGCCGCGAGAAGTGGGACCGTCAGCCAGAGGATTGCGGCGGCAATGACGCCGCAGAGGGCGTTCAGAGACTTCACGAGAGGCTCCTTCCGGACGGGGGAGCCCAGAAACTTTGAAACTAACCTACGCGACGGACGTCACCAAGTAAAAAGGGCACAAGGCAGAAGCAAAAACATTTCCGTTTCTTGCTTCTGTTTATTTACATCCCTTCGGCGGACAGACGGACGCCTCCGTTCCGCCACGGGTTTTTCGATCTGGATCAGGTGGCAGCACGGGAAATCGGCCGGTCGCGACGAACGTGCGCGCCGTGCCCATGAAGCTGCTGGAGAACATCAAATCCGGTACGGTACGGACCGGGACTGTGAGCCAGCTCAGAATCGAGTAGAGATCGGGGACGATTCCTTCAGCCTGATACCAGGCGCCCTGATCCATGACACCGTGGTACCAGCCATCGTCGGTGTCGCCGTAGCGCGGGCTCGCCCTCCAGAAGATGACGCCGAATCCCATCCCGACCGCATGCGTCTCACTGAGGATGGACCTGATGTCGGACCAGGTCCACTGTTCGATGCCGGTGCCAAACGGTGTCGCCCAATTGTGATCGATTTCGAAGTACTCCGGGCCGCGCACTCCTCGAGCCGCACACGCTTTCGTGAGGCTTCGGACCCAGGAGCGCAATGTCTCGGCGGAAAGCGCGGGGTACGCCTCCTGCTCCACGATCTGGACGCGAGGATAATGCTGGCGGACGAGCCGGATGAACTCCGCCGTCTGCTCCACCGCGTAGTCGAAGTCTCGCGCGAGCGGCCATTCCGCATGGCCGAGCACCATGGTGAGCGGCTCGTCGATCTCGAGAACCGCCAGATCCGCGCCCAGCGCGATGAGCCGGTTCCAGAGTTGCGACAAGCCGTCGTAGCACGACTGGCCCGTCGTGCACCACTGCTTGATGGCCGCCGTGCCGAGCGACAAGCCAAGCCCGGCCTCGTTCATGTTTCGGAAACATGCGGCAACTTCGCGCGGATGCGCGTCGGCGTATGTGGCGAAGGCGAAGTCGGCGACGCCGAGAAAACTGGTCGATCGACGCGTCTCCGACCACGAATCCAGGTTCAGACACGCGGCCAGGAACGGCTTGGGCGCAATCCCAGACCCCGCCTCGCCCTGAGCGGGATACAGCTCCAGTTGCTGAGCGATTGCAGGTGCGGCAGCGAGGGAACAGATCGCTGCAAGAAATCCTGCGCGCACGAATGCCGCGTAACTGCCGACGGTCGCCATGGGTGAAGCGTCTGGCGCCAGGCTGCAGGCTCTCTTGCCTCGTGCCTGTTGCCTTTCTGCCTTTTAGCCTCCTGGCCTCCGCGCCTCCTCAAGTATCGATCTTCGTCGGCTTCTTCAGGTGAAAGCCTGCGGCATCCTGATAGGCCTTCGCCAACGCCAGGAGCTCCGCTTCACCGAATGGCCGCGCGAAAAACGTCACGTTCGTCGGCGTGCCGGCGGTGCTGAATCCATTCGGTACGTTGATCGCCGGATAGCAGGCCAGGTTCGCCATCGTCGAATGCCGCTGCGCCGGGCCTGGCGGTCTTGCAGGTTCGCCGGCCCCTCGACCGCGACCGCCTCCACGCTCGCCGCCTCCACGTTCGCCACGCGCACCGGCTGCGCCGGCGCCCGCCGCTGCCGCCGCCGGATCGCCGCCGGTTGGATCAGCTGGATCGCCGCCGCGGCCCCGGCCTGCGCCGCCCGCGCCGGCGTTCGACGCGACGACGTAGACGTCGACGTTGGCTGTCGCGGCCGCCAGCTCCATCATCATCATCATGCGAAGCCGCTGGGACTGGAGGTATTCGACGGCCGGTACGAGCCGCGCGGTCGGACGCGTGCCACGGCGCGATCCAGCCATCTGCCCGTTGCGGGTCATCTCATCGAAGAAGACGGCAGATTCGACGCCGAGCCCGCTGACGTTGGTCTGCGAGACCGGAATCGTCATCGGGACGAAGTTGCTGACGCCAATCGAGCGTAGCGTGTCGAGCAGCTTCTGGGCGTTCTCCTTCACCACGGCATCGCTCAATTCGTCGAACGACTCCTTGATGTAGCCGACCCGGAGTTTGCGGATGTCGAGCTGCGCGTTCCAGTTGAACGGGACGTCCGAGACGCTCATGTCCCGGCCATCGGGTTTCGCAATCGCCTGCATCACGATCGCGCAGTCCTCCGCGTAGCGGCAGATCGGTCCCAGTCGATCCTGCGTCCATGAAAGCGCCATCACGCCGTACCGGCTGATGCGACCGAAGGTTGGCCGCAGACCCGCAAGACCGCACCGTGCGGCCGGACTCAGAATCGATCCGCTCGTCTCGGTGCCGATCCCGAACCCCACGCACCCCGCCGCGGTGGCCGACGACGGCCCCGCCGACGAGCCGCTCGAGCCTTGCGTCGGATCCCACGGACTGTTCGTCCGGCCACCGAACCACTGATCGCCGGACGCGAGCTCTCCGGTAGCCAGCTTCGCGAGCAACACGGCGCCCGCCTCGCGCAGCATCTCGACGACGCTCGCGTCGTAGTCGAACATCTGTTCCTTGAACGCCGGAGATCCCCAGGTCGTCTTGTAACCCTTCACCGAGATGATGTCCTTGGCGCCCCATGGGATTCCGTGCAGCGGTCCCTTGTATTTGCCCGCGGCGATTTCCGAGTCCGCCTGCTTCGCCTGCGCGCGGGCGACATCGTCCAGGAACGTCACGACGTTGTTCAGCTTCGGGTTGTACCGGTGCAGCCGCGTGAGATACATCTCGGTCAGCTCGACCGACGTGACCTGTCTCGTGCGGATGAGCTCGGCCAGATGCCGCACCGGCCAGAACGCCACGTCCTCGAGATTGGCGGGCCGCTTCAAAGCCGGCGGCGTGCTGAGACGGAACGGCAGCTTCGTCTTGTTCACCTGAATGCCGGGGACGATCGAGCTGAAATGAAACGGCGGAGAGACGTCGTTCGGAATGTGGATTTTCCTGACTTCTTCGAACCTGGCTAGATTCTGATTGGCCGATTGCACGAGCGCCTGACGATCGGTCTCGGTGGTCTCGATGCCCGACAGCTTGAGCGCGTCGGTGACCATCTCGACCGTGAGGCGCTGCGTCTGCGCATCCTGCATGCGCGCCCAGATGATGCCCGGCGCGAGCGTGGTGCCAAGACCGATGCTCGCGAAATGCGTCATGAACCGCCGGCGGGTTTCGTCAAGAGTGGACATAAGGAATCCTCGGTGTGCGCATTGTAATGACAAGCCGGGAAGCTGGGTAGCCGGTGAGCCAGGAAGCTAAGAGCTTTCTGTCTCCGCTCCCGAGCTCCAAGCTTCCAGGCTTCCAGGCTTTCAAGCTTTCTTCCGTCTTTCATCAGGCGCCCGACAGGACTTCCCTGCTTCGGCCCCGTAGGCTGCGGATGAGGAGATGACCTATGGGAACAGCCACTCGCACGCTGAAAACGCTGATGGCCGCCGCGATCATGTCCGGGGCGATCGTCTCAGGGCTGCTCGGGACGGCGACGACAGCCTGGAGTCAGACGCCAAGTCAGATGCAAATCCCGCCGCGTGCCACGCGGGAAATCGATCTCTCCGGCCCGCGGTTCGGCCTGACGCTGCTCAGCCCGGGGACCGTCAAAGCGCTTGGCGAACGGGAAATCACCGTGGGACAGATGGTCTCGCAGTTCGGCTGGCAATTCGAACGGCGTCTCTACACGAGCAACGACGGCGTCACCGCGCTGATGGAATGGGTGCCGCTCATCTCGGGTCTGGAACAGGGCGTGGCGTTGCCTTCACTCAACTGGCTTGCCGGAATCCGTACGGCCAGCGGCGTCGAGTTCGGGATTGGTCCAAACATCACCCCGGTCGGCGTCGGCCTCGTTGTCGCGGCCGGCGTAACCGTCCGCTCGGGCGCGCTGAACGTGCCGCTGAACGTTGCGCTCGCGTCGTCGAGCTCCGGGCTGCGAGTCAGCGTCATGACCGGATTCAATATTCGAAGATGAGCCTGGAAGCCTGGAAAGCTCGTAAGACCTCGGGTTTCGTGAGCGACATCTCGACTGTGAGCAGCAGGTCGACAACGAAACCCGAGGTCTTACGAGCTTTCCAGGCTTCTTTTCTGATACAAGCTGGACTATGGGCGTCGCGGCCCACCTCGGGATCAGACTCGACGAGTACGACGCCCGCATCCGCACCTTCATTCCGCAGTACGACGAGATGCTCGATGCGGCGGCCGAAGCGCTCGGCGGCATCAAACGAAGAGCCCGCGTCATCCTGGATCTCGGGATCGGTTCAGGCGCGCTGGCGGCACGATGCCTGACGGTCGCCCGACAGGCGCGCGTGATCGGCATCGACGAAGACGCCGGGATGCTCGCGATGGCCGCCGAACGCCTGCCGCGGCGCCTGACGACGATTGCCGGTAGTTTTCTGTCGCAGCCGCTGCCGCGTTGCGACGCGATCGTCGCCTCGCTCGCGCTGCATCACGTGCCCACGCGTGCGCGCAAGACCCGGCTGTATCGGGACTGCGCCCGGGCGTTGACGGCGGGCGGCATCATCGTCATTGCGGATTGTTGCCTCGGGCGCACAAAAGCGTCGCGCGCGCAGCACCGCGCGGCGTGGCACCGGCATCTGAGGCGATCGTACTCAGCCTCGGAAGCCCGCGCATTTTTTCGCGCGTGGGCCGGGGAAGATACCTACTTCCCGCTCGCCGCTGAGATCGACATGCTGACGGCCGCAGGCTTCGCGACCGAGGTGCGTTGGCGTCACAAATGTTTTGCCGTCGTCGTCGGCCGCAAACGGAGCGGATGATCTTGCCCCACTGACATGCGACAATCAGAGGGCATGACGATTTTGACCCAGGCGATCTTGATAAAAGGCGAGCTTCACGTGCGCGAAGACCTGACGGTCGAAGGCCGCATCGAAGGTCCGGTGTGGTGCGAAGACAAGGCGGTTACGATCGCGTCGACGGCGGACGTCGTCGGCGACATCATGGCGCGCGACATCACCGTGTTCGGAAAAACCGCGGGCCAGCTGCTCGCGACCGACGTCGTCGACGTGCGCGCCGAGGCCACAGTCACCGGACGCGTCGTCTCGAAGCGCTTCATCCTGAACGAAGGCGCGCGGTTCAACGGCCGCGCGGAGCCTCAGCACGTCGACACGGCATTTCGTGTCGCCCGGTTTCAGCAGCAGAGAAATCACGTCGACGCCGGCCGGTGATCGGCAGCGCGCCAGCGCTGCTATACTGTCCGGGCTCCTCCCCAGCACGTTCGACGCTCCTCCCCACGCGTCGCTCCATCGATCGCCTGACGGAGGGCCGCATTGCCACAAGCGTTCTTCAGCTCTGACAATTCCGTAACTACTACGACCGGCGCCGTTGCCGAGAACCCGAGCGAATTGATCACGGCGCTTCTCGATTCCAATCTCAGCGTGCCGGACTTCATGGCCTGCGCGCAGGCGCTGCGCGGGCGCGGAGCGGCAGCGAGCGAGGGCGTCGAACACTCGAGCCAGCCACCCCGGCAAGATCGGCCGCCAGCGGACGCATCACACGTGAGCACGCCGAGGACCGCCCGCGCCATCGAGCGGCTGCAGATGGCCGGCAAGGACAGCGGCGGAATCCGCGAAGCTACGCTCGCGCGCGAGTTCGGGATCGATCCGGCGCATCTGGGCCGCCTCGTTCGCCGCGCCACCGGTCTCGGATTTCGGGATTGGAAGCTGGGGATTCGACTGCGGCTGGCCGTTCGAGCGTTGGCGGAAAGCGATGCGCCGGTGAAATGGGTCGCGCACGAGAGCGGCTTTGCGAGCACCGCGCAATTCGATCGCGGCTTCCGTCGCGCGTTCGGCATGACGCCCGGCGAGTTCCGGCGGCTGGCGTTCAGCCACGTGCGACGGCCGTCGTGATCAATCCGAGGGGGCTGCCGCTCGCTCGGTGATGTGCTCTAATGCCGTGATTGCCGCCGCGCCTCTCGATCATCGTGCCCGTTTTCAACGAGGAACAGACCGTGGTGCCGCTCCTCGAACGCCTGCTCGCGATCCCGATGCCGGTCGATCGCGAGGTGCTGGTCGTCGATGACGGATCGACCGACGGCACGCAAGCAGGGCTGCAGGAGCTTGGACACCGTCCCGGATTGCGCGTCATTCACGCGTCAACCAACGCCGGCAAGGGCAGCGCGATCCGGCTCGGGCTGACGTACGCGTCGGGCGAAATCATTGCGATTCAGGACGCCGATCTCGAACTGGATCCGGCCGATCTGCCGCGGCTGGTCGAGCCAATTCTCGCCGGAGACACCGCCGTCGTCTACGGATCGCGCTTTCTCGCCGGCCGGCCGTCGGCGCCCTGGACGACGATCGCCGCCAACAGAGCGTTGACCGCGCTGACGAACGTGCTCTTCGGATCGAAGCTCACCGACATGGAAACCTGCTACAAGGTGATGCGGACCGATGTGGCACGGTCGCTCAATCTGCGGTCGGATCGATTCGATATCGAACCGGAAATCACCGCCCGCCTGCTCCTCAGCGGTCATGCGATCGTGGAACTTCCCGTCTCGTTCACGGCCCGAACGCGCTCGGCGGGAAAGAAAATCAACTGGCGCGACGGCGTCCGCGCCATTCAGGTGCTCCTCAGCCACCGGTTCGGATCGCGAGGATCACTCCTGTCGAAGCAGGGCGACCGGATCGACGCGCATGGCGCGACGCGCGGGTCGCCATGAGGCGACCGCAGCGACCATCAGCAGCACGATGACGACGGCACCGACGGAGATCGGATCCGTTGGCTCGACTTCGTAGAGCAGCGTGCGCATGACGCGCATGAGGGCGGCCGCCAGCGCGACCCCAGCCACGAGCCCGATCCCGGTCAGGACCAGTCCGTTTTTCAGAATCAGGCGGCCGACCATTTCCGGCCGCGCGCCGAGCGCCAGACGAATACCAATCTCGCGACGCCGTTGCACGACGGCGTAGGACAGCACGCCGTAGATGCCCGCGGCGGCCAGCACGAGGCCCATCCCGGCAAAGACGAGCATGAGGAGCAGCACCAGGCGCGGGCGCGCGACCGCATCAGAAAACAGCTGGTCGACCGGCTGGAGACGCCAGATGACGACGCCCGGATCGGTTTCGTGGACGGCCGCTCTGAGACGCGCGATGGTGCTGGGCACGTTCGTCGACCGCACCGCCAGCGTGCGGTACTCGACGATCGCACCCGAACGCACATTCTTAGGCGGCGGCAGCCCGCGCGGGCGCTTCAACGGCTCGTAGAACTCGAAGCTGCCGTTCGAATCCTCGAGATCCATCTGCCGCACCTCCCCGGCCACACCGACGATCGTGAGCCAGGTCTCGCCTTCCCATCGCACGCGCTGGCCTACTGCGTTGCCGCCAGGCCACAGACGTTGGGCAAAACTCTCGCTCACGATCACCGAGTCGACCTGATCGTCGTCGGTGAACGGGCGGCCTGCACGAAGTGGAATCCCCACGGTCGAAAAATAGCTCGGCCAGACCTGATAGAGCGGCACCACCAGGTCTTCGGTCAGCTCACCGGGGCGATCTCCCCGCTCGAGCTTGCCAAATCCGACCATGTTGGAGTCGGGCGGCACGCCGCCAGCCGTCACGCCGACAACTCCCGGGAGCTTCGTCATGGTCGCGATCACGCGTTCGGTGAATGCATCCCTGGCGTAGATGTCCGAGTAGCCGCCGGCCGGGAGACCCAGTCGCAGCGCGATCAGCCCGGTCGTGTCGAACCCTCGATCGACGTGCTGGAGCTTGACGAGACTCCTCGCCATCAGCGCGGCTCCCACGAGCAGCACGATCGCGAGCGTCACTTCGGCGACGACCAGCGCGCTGCGCACGCGCCGCGAGCCCCTCGAACTGGTCGACGAACGCGAATGGCGCGTCAACGCCTGGGCCACGGCGCTTCGCGCGGCGAGCCAGGCCGGCGGCAAGCCGAAGAGGATCGATGTGACGAGGCCGACGACTGCTGTGAAGGCAATCGCCCGGCCATCGAGATCGATCGCGTTCATCCCGGAGACTCGAAACTGTTCCGGAAGGATCCGGAGCGTGGCACGGATGACCCCTGACGCGACGGCGAGTCCCGCACCCACGCCGATCGCGCCCATCAGCAGATGTTCGGTAAGCGTTTCGCGGACGAGATCGGCGCGCGACGCGCCAAGGGACGTCCGGACGGCGTAGTCACGCGCGCGGGCGAGCGCGCGCGAGAGCGACAGGCTGGCGAGATTGGCGCTGACGATGAGCAGGAGGAAGGCGACGGCGCCGGCCAGCACGTAGAGCGACAGCCGCAGTTTTCGATCGATCCGATCGCCGGAGGGCACGAGCATGGCGGTCCGGCCCGCCGGTCCACCGGCGCGCCGATTGAGCTCGGCGCCGCGTTCCCTCACGCGCGCGACCGCATCAGCCTCGGGTACGTCAGCGCGGCGGAGCGCCAGCGCTTCGAGCCGTGGCGGCGGTCCTCGTACGCCGATCGGCGGCGCGTCCATGTCGAGCGGGATCCAGAAGGACGCGGCTTCACTCGGAAATCGGAAACTCGACGGCAGCACGCCAACCACGGCGTAGCGGCGTCCATTCAGTCCGATCTGGCGGCTGAGCACGGCAGGATCGCGGCCGAGCGTCCGGCTCCAGAACGATTCGCTCACGAGCATCACCTGATCGGATCCGTTCCGTCCTTCGCCATCGGCAAACAGGCGGCCCTGAAGCGGCCGCGCGCCGAGCATCGGGATGAGGCCCGGCGTGACCACGGCACCGGTGACCATTTCGGCTCCCGACGGGGCGTCGTAGACGAACGACGTCACGTCGAATCCTTCGCATCGCTCGAACAGATCGGTCTGGCGCCGCCACTCGGAGAACAGGGCGCGGTTGAATCCGGGATGGCTGACTTGACTCTTCGTTTCGAAGTTCCAGATCGCCTGAAGCCGTTCCGCATGGGGAAATGGCATGGGACGCAGCACGAGCGAGTCGAGGATGCTGAAGACCGCCGACGTCACGCCGATCCCCAGGGCGAGCGTGCCGATTGCGATCGTCACAGGGCCCTTCGCGCCAGCGAGACTTCGGACAGCCAGACGGAAATCGTTGATGACCCGCGTCATGACTCGGCGATCCTTTCTCGAAGGCTCTGGCGTTCGGTCGCCCGGCGAGAGCCGCGGCGTCCGGCCGGCTCGTGCCGACAGTGCCACGCGGATGAGACTCCCGAACTCGGCGAGCGCGGCCCCAATCGCGCCAATCCGGCCGCGGCGGCGCCGTGCTTCGGCGCAGACGGCCAGCAGCGTCTCGACTCCCTCGGCGGCCAAGGTGGCTCGGAGCGGTGCTGGTGCCAGGACGGTCAGCCATCGCGCTATCCGGCCGATCGTGCCGGGCCGCGAATGAGTAGACAAGTGATGCATTTGACGTTTACATAGTTGAAAAAGTTTGCGTCGGGTCAGGCGCTGGCGAACCGGCCGCGCCTTCCTCAGCCGGTCCCGCCACGTGTTTGACTGTCTATCCCGTATAGACAATAATGGCTAGTCCAGATAGACAAAGGCCAGACGCCATGCCGCTCGATCCGCAGCTCCTCGAACGCGCCAGAAGCGCCGCCGCCAGCCTCGGCGACGCCGAACGGCTCGCGGAGCGCTCGCGCCTCGACTACCACACCGCGATTCGCCGCTTGCATCTCGGCGGTGGCTCGCTTCGCGAAATCGCCGACACTCTCTCGCTCAGTCACCAGCGCGTGCAGCAAATCGTCAGCGGCGCCGGCGGAACCTGGTGGCGACACGTCTGGCGATCGCGCACGCCGCGCGTCGGCATGTTCTGCACCTGGTGCGGCCGGCCGGACGCCGACGTGGACAAGCTCATCGCCGGCCCGCGGGTGTTCATTTGCGACGCCTGCGTGGCAGCCGCCGACCGGGCAGCCGGCGGCCAGGCGTCAACGAGAAGCCCGTTCGAGCCCGCGACGAGCCGCACGAATTCCCGCTGCTCCTTCTGCGGCAAGCGCGCCGGAAACGATCGATCGATGCTCGTCGCCAGGCCGGGCAATATTTGTTCGGACTGTCTCCGCGTGTGTAAAGAGATCCTTTCATGAACCGTGACGGTCAGTTCATGACCTTCACGTCATGTCCTTCGACTTCTTCCTGCGCTTCATGGGTGCGGAGCACACTGCGGATGATCGCCTGCGGCCGCTGATTCACGGTGAGAAACATCCGGCCGAGATATTCGCCGATGATCCCGAGCAGCACGAGCTGAGTGCCGGAAAACACCAGCAAAGCGGCCATGATCGATCCCCACCCGACCTGCGGCCCCTGATTCGTGAACCACCAGTACACGACCACGCTCAAACCGACGAGGCCGCACACGGCCAGCGTCAGCCCCAACAACGTCGCGACGCGAAGCGGCAGGACGGAAAAGTTCACCCACGCGCTCAGCCACAGGCGGATCAGTCTGCGAAGCGTGTAGGTGCTCTGCCCCGCCTGGCGCGGCAGGTGCTGCACCTCGAGCGATCCGATTCGCTGCGTCACCTGCAGCAGCAGGCCGTCGAGGTACGGATACGGCCCGGCATAGGTCACCACCCCGCGCGCGGCAAACGCGCTGACGCACCGGAAGCTCGACAGATAGAACCCCGCCGGCTTGTCGACGGCCCAGTCGGTCATCCGGTTCGTGAACCAGCTGCCGAGGTTGCGCCAGGCGGAGTGTTCCTTGTGTTTGTAATGACCGAACACGACGTCCAGCCCCGTTTGTCTGGCGTGCCGCCATAACCGCACCGCCTCGCCCGGCGGGTTCTGCCCGTCATCGTCGAGATTGACGATGTACGCGCCGCGGGCGTGGCGCCAGCCGGTCAGCACGGCGTTGTGCTCGCCGAAGTTCCGCGCGTGCTCGACGAACGTGATCGGGACCCTGGCCCGCCGCACCAGGTCGCGGCACACTTCGCTGGTCCGGTCGCTGCTCCCGTCGTTCACCAGGACGATTTCGTGCCCGCCTTCAATCTGGAATCCCTCGATGTCCCGGACCAGATCGGCAATCGTATCGGCGCTTTGAAAAAGCGGGATAACGAAGCTCAGGGCTGGATCCATCGTGCCTAAGAGTAGATCGGAGGCGCCCTCCCCCAACAGGCCCCGGACCCCGTTACAATCTGGGCATGCGTCGCGTCTGGATCATGCTGGCGTTGGCGGCGATGATCGCCGCGCCAGCGTCGGCGCAGCGGTTTTTCGGGCAGCGCATTCCGCGTCCCGCGCCGTACGACGGCCGTTTCACGTTCGTGCGGCTCTTTTACGCGGACTACCCCGGCTGGTCGTACGACTGGCCGGAGACCGAGCAGAATCTGGGCCGGCTGCTGCCCGAGATCACCGCGATCACCACGCACCCGGCGGCCGGCAACATCTTCAAGATGGACGATCCCGAGCTGCTGAAATACCCGATCGCGTATCTGTCAGAGCCGGGCTACTGGTTTCCCAGCGAGCGAGAGGCGTTGGGCTTGAGGACCTATCTCGAGAAAGGCGGCTTCCTCATCGTCGACGACTTTCACTTCGACAACGAGTGGAGGGTCTTCGAACGCGCGATGCGACAGGTGTTGCCTGCGGCAAGAATCGAGCGTCTCGATCTTTCACATCCTGTCTTCAACACGTTCTTCAAGATCAAGTCGCTCGACGTGCCATACCCCGGGCGTCTGGGCGAGATGGGGCTGATGGGAGAGTTCTACGGTATTCACGACGAGAATCATCCCTCGCGCCGACTCATGGTTGTGATCAACTACAACATGGACATCGGCGATTACATGGAATGGTCGGCGACAGGGTTGTATGCGGTCGATCCGACCAACGAAGCCTACAAGTTCTGCATCAATTACCTGATTTACGGCTTGACCCGCTGAATCCGTCTTCCCCACAACCGGTTGGGCATGAGAACTGCACCCGTCACGGCCCGTCGGGTGAGGAGCGCACTGAACTCGAACGAGGTGAGGCCCTTAGCGGGTCCGACGTCCCCGGAGAGTCCGGGCGAATTGGTCAAAAAGTCTGTCTCTTGGCGAACTATGGTGCGCGCGTCCCGACAACGTCCATGACGGCCGGAACGACCCGACCGGAGTCCCCTGCGCGGCGGTTGGCCGTCGGCGTCCTCCTTCTTGCGGCAATCGTGACCCTTCAGTGGTATGTGGGCGCCTTTCGCGGCGAGCAGGGGATCTACTCCGACGACGCCGCGCACTTCATGAACGGGCTGCTCGTCAGGGATTACGTTGCCGAGGGGCTCGGACAGAATCCGATTGCTTTCGCGCAGGACTATTACGTTTCGTATCCGAAGATCGCGCCCGGGATGTGGCCGCCGCTCTTCCACGTCAGTCTGGGTCTCTTCCTGCTGCCCCACTGGCCGCCGCATGGCGCGGCACTGTTGCTGCTGGCCTTGACGGCGGCATGGACGGCGTGGCGTCTCTACCGCATGGTCACGTTGTTCACGAAAGGGACCACCGGGCTCATCGCCTCGCTGCTCTTCCTGACCACGCCGATTGTGGTCGCCTTGACGACGAGCATCATGCTGGACGTCGTCGTGGCGGTGTTCGCGATGGAAACGGCGTACTGGCTCGCCGTTTTCATCCGCTCGTCGCACTGGCGGCACGGGGCGCTCTTCGGTCTGTTCACTGCGATGGCGTGCCTGACGAAAGGCAATGGCCTATCGCTGGTGTTCGTGCCGCTCGTCGCGATAATTCTCACAGGCCGGTACGATCTCCTCTTCGGGCGATGGGGACTCTATCTCGCCGCGGCGATCGTACTGGTGCTCGCATTCCCACCGCTTCTGGCGACCTATCGGCTGGACGCGGCCATCGGCGATTTCGGGCCGATCACGCTCACGACCGTGATCACGCGGATCGGGTACTACTGCGACTACCTCTGGACGCAGCTGGGACCGGCGGCCACGGTGTTCGCGATCGCCGGTCTCGTCCAGGCCATCCGCCGCGGCCGGGTGTGGAGCGAGGACGCTCCGCTGCCGATCGCGCAGGTCCTGACGGCGCTCATCGCGGGCTCGTTCATCTTTCACCTGTTCAATCCGCACACGCTGGCATCCGGCCGCTACATGACGCTCACGATTGCGCCGATCTACGGCCTCGTCGTGATCGGGATCGGCGCGCTCAGCCGTCTCGTCGCGTCGCCGACGCGACGCCAGGCCGTCTACGGCGCGCTGCTCGGCGTCCTGGTCGTCACGACGTTCTTCGCGCGTCCGGCGCTCGCGATTCGCAAGCCGTTCGGGTACAAGCCGGTGATGGACTACCTCGACAATCAGAACGCGCTCGCGGGACGACGCATTCTGATCGTGAGCGATGAAAGCGGCGAAGGCGCGCTCGTCACCGACGTCGCGATTCGCCAGCTCCATCCGAGACCGATTGTCGTGCGCGGATTGAAGCTGCTCGCGTCCGACAACTGGAACGGCTACAACCTGATCATGCGATACGACTCGGTGCAGGCGATCATGCAGGAGATGGAGGATCTGCACCTCGACTACTTCCTGCTCGATTCCTCGCCTGATTCGAGGCGGCTGCCGTACTGGCCGATGATGAAAGACCTGGTCGAGTCGCACGAGGATCGGCTGCAGGTCGAGTACTTCAACACCGTGGACGCGCGCAGTGGTCCGACGCGGCCGCTGGCCCTGTACCGGCTGAAGTACCGATCGCCGGGTCCTGCCAAACCGCTCCGCGTCGATATATCGCCTCCGGTCGGTCAATTCCTCAAGCGCTGACGCGTCAGGGACGGATCCCGCGCTCGTGTTGCGCCCGATGCGGGTCAGGGACCCGGCGGCCCACCGCCTGGCGGAGGCGCCGGGATCTACACTCATCGACGTGAAGGCGATCGTCAACGGCCGCGTGTGGACCGGCAATCCCGATCAGCCGTGGGCGGAGGCGATCGCGATGCGAGACGATCGAATCCTGGCCGTCGGCTCGAACGACGAGATTCGCGCACTGGCGGGCGGCGGACCGAAGGTCGACGCACGCGGCGGCCTGGTCACCCCAGGGTTCATTGATTCCCACATTCACTTGCTCGCCGGCGGATTCCGGCTGACATCAGTCGCGCTGCGGCATGTGACCAGCCGGCGCGAGCTCATCGCGGCGCTGGAATCATTTGCCACCGGCATGCCCGAGGGCGACTGGATCACGGGCGGCGACTGGGATCACGAAAGCTGGGGAGGCGAACTGCCGTCGCGCGCCTGGATCGACGCGGCGACGCCACGTCATCCCGTGTGGATCAGCCGCGCTGACGGCCACATGGCGCTCGCCAACTCGCTCGCGCTCAGTCTCGCCGGCGTAACGCACGACACGCCGGACATCGACGGCGGGACCATCGTCCGCGACGGCCGTAGCGAACCGACCGGCCTGCTCAAAGACAACGCGATGACCCTCGTCGATCGGGTCGTGAAACGCCCTGGGGCCGACCTGGAGGATCGCGCCCTCGATGCCGCGATGCGCTACGTCGCCGCGCGCGGCGTGACTTCCGTTCACCACATGGGCTCGGTTCCGCAATCGGCGAAGTGGACCGACCTGGCTGCCTTTCGACGTGCGCACCACGCCGGCCGGTTGCGCACGCGGATCTACGCGTCTGTTCCGCTGGCGGGGTGGCGGGAGCTCGCCGCCCTCGTGGCCTCGCGTGACTTTGGCGGCGACGATGGACGCGGCGACGCGTGGCTGAGAATCGGCGCGCTCAAGGGATTCATGGACGGATCGCTCGGCTCGCGCACCGCGGCATTTCACGAGCCGTACACCGACGAGCCCGGCAACGCCGGCCTGCTCGTGCACCCCCAGGAAGAGCTCGGTGACTGGATCACCAATGCCGACCGGCTCGGCCTTCACCCGGTCGTCCACGCGATTGGCGATCGCGCGAACACGATTCTTCTCGATCTATTCGAGGCGGCCGCGGCCGCCAATGGCCCACGCGATCGACGGTTCCGGATCGAGCACGCGCAGCACCTGCGGCCGGCAGACATTCCCCGGTTTGGCCGCCTGCGCGTCATCGCCAGCATGCAGCCGTATCACGCCATCGACGATGGCCGCTGGGCTGAGCGCGCGATTGGCCACGACCGCGCCCGGACGACCTATGCCTGCCGATCGCTCGTCGACGCGGGCGCGAGGATCATCTTCGGGAGCGACTGGTTCGTCGCGCCGCCGACGCCGCTCGAAGGGCTGTTCGCGGCTGTGACCCGGCAGACGCTCGATGGCAAGGCTCCCGGAGGGTGGATTCCATCACAGCGGATCTCGCTCGAGGAGGCGCTGCGGGCGTACACGGTCGACGCGGCGTACGGATCGTTCGAAGAGTCGATGAAAGGGCGTCTTGCCTCCGGGTATTTCGCGGATGTCGTAGTCCTGGACCGCGATCTGTTCGCGAGACCTCCCGACGAACTGCGTGAGGCCCGCGTGATGGCCACTTTCGTGGGCGGCGTGCTCGTGCACGAAAGCTGAGGGCCCGGGCAGGGCTTAGCCAACTTCCGGCGGCGTTGACCGTCTAATTCTTCCGGATTCAGGAAGAAATACACTATCACGATGCCCCGCGAGCCAAATCATCTGGAACTCCTGGTCCTCCTGGCGATCGCCCGTCTGGGCGAGACGGCCTACGGCGTCACGATTCGTCAGGACATCGTGGCGTGCACCAGGCGCGAGGTCTCCATGGCGGCCGTGTACGCGGCGATCGAGCGGCTCGACCGCCAGCGATTCATTCAACCGTGGTGGTCGGAACCGCGGGCCGAACGGGGCGGCCGGGCGCGACGCCAGTACCGGCTGACGGCGGACGGCCTCGCCTGGCTCCGGCGCGAGCGGGAGACCACCCTGCGCATGTGGCGCAGCGTGCCGTCAACGGGACGTCGCCGATGAACGCGCCGCGGCTCCCTCGGCGCCTCACCGGGTGGATCGCGCCGGCGGATCTTCGCCAGGCGCTGTTCGACGATCTCGACGAGGCATTTGTCGAAGAGCGGCGGCGGCGGGGTCCCGCGGGTGCGTCGATGTGGTACTGGCGCCAGATCCTCGCGGGCCTTCTGCCGCTCATTCGTCTTCGCGCGCGTCGCGCCCTGGCCGGGCTTACTCCCCGGCCAAGGATCACGATCATGCACGCCGTTCTGGCAGACGTTCGGTACGCCATCAGGCTTCTCGTGAAAGCGCCGGGATTCACGCTGCCGGCGATCGTCACGCTGGCGCTGGGTATTGGCGCGAACACGGCGATCTTCACGGTGGCGTGGCGGCTCATCCTGCAGCCGCTTCCCTACCCGTCACCCGATCGCCTCGTGCAGATCTGGGAACTGTTCGAGACGGGCACGGTCAACACCGTCACGCCGGGCAACTTCCACGACTGGCAGACGCAGGCACAGTCGTTCGAGGCGATTGCCGCCTACACGTATTTCCGCGGCACGGTGGATCTCACGGGCAGCGGCGAGCCCGAACAACTGGAACTGCGCTACGTGACGGCTGAGTACACCCGCGTGTTCGCGTCGGCGCCGATGCTGGGCCGTGGTCTCGACGGTCGCGATGTCGCCGAGGACGGCCGAACGGTCGTCATCAGCGAATCGCTCTGGCGTCGTCGATTCGCCGCAGATCCCGCCGTGCTCGGACGCACGGTCAGGCTCGGCGATCTTCCCTACCAGATCGTCGGCGTCATGCCGGCGAGCTTTCAGACTTCGGCGGGACGCGTCGACGTGTGGGCGGGCATGACGATCCGGCGGGATCCCGATGCTCACCGCCGCGCCCACTACCTCGGGGTCGTCGGCCGGCTGAAACCCGGCATCACCGTCGAGCAGGCAGACGATGAAGTGAAGCGAATTGCCGCAGAGGCCGCGCGGCTGTACCCGGCGTCGAACGCCAAGCTCTCGGCGACGGTTCGATCGCTGCAGGAGCAGCGGGCGGCGACCCAGCGCGCGGGGCTCGCCGTGCTTACCGGAGCCGCAGGATTCGTCCTGCTGATCGGGTGCGCCAATCTCGCGAGCCTGCAGTTCGTTCGCGGGGTTGCGCGCGCGCGCGAGCTCGGCGTCCGTGTGGCCCTCGGCGCGTCACGGCTGAGGCTCATCCGGCAGTTACTGACCGAGAGTTTGCTTCTCTCACTGCTGGGAACTGGGCTCGGCGTGATCTTCGGGTCGTGGCTGCTCCGCGCTGTCGGCCGGGTCGCGCCTGACGCGATCCGGCGCGCCATCGAGGCCGGACCGGACGCCGCTGTCGCCGGCGTCGGCGTGGCGCTGGCGATCGTGTGCACGCTGCTTTCCGCGACCGCGCCCGCCTGGCGGGCAACGGGCGGCGCCTCGACCCACCTGCGGCAACGAAGCGTGTCGAGCGATCGCGCCACGTCGCGCATCCGCACGATGCTCGTGACGGCGGAGATTGGGCTCGCGATCGTGCTCGTGATCGCGGCGTCGCTGCTCGTGCTGAGCCTGGTCAAGGTGCTTCGCGTCGATCCGGGATTCGATCCGCGAGGCGTGCTCGCGTTCGACGTCAGCCTGCCATCCGAGCGCTATCCCGGCTTCAGTGATCGCGACAGGTTCTTCAAGGCGGTGTTTCAGGAACTCTCCGCCATTCCAGGCGTGACGGCCGTCTGCGCGATCAACGAGATCCCGTTCGACGCCGAAGGCACGATGACCTACGTGCCCGAAGGTCAAACCCAAACGCAGGCGGTTGGAGCGCTGCCGCGAAACGTGACACCGGACTGCTTCGACGTGCTGAAGCTCCGCGTGATTCGGGGGCGCAGCTTCCGCGCCCATGAGGCGGCGCGTGTGGGGATCGTGACGGACAATTTCGCCCGCTCCGCGTGGCCTGGCGAGAATCCGATCGGTCTTCGCGTCCACCTCGGGACCGAGACCGGAGACCTCATCGAAATCGTCGGCGTCGTGGAGGACTCGCTGCAGCGCTCACTCGACGGCCGGCCAGCGCCGCAATTCTACGAGGTGATGAGCGCGGTGTCCGCCTTTCCGCCGTCCCGCGTGCTGCTCCGAACAGGAATCGCGCCGGACTCGCTCGCGCCAGCGGTCCGCGCCGCCGTGCGCCGCGTCGATCCCTTGCAGCCCGTGGCCCGGCTGCGGACGCTCGATACCGTGGTTGGCGCGTCGGTGCTCGGCAGGCGGTTCGATTTGCTGGTGCTCTCGAGCTTCGCGATCACGGCGCTGGTGCTGGCCGCGGTCGGCATCTACGGACTGCTGGGGCAGGTGGTGGCGCAGCGGGCGGGCGAGATCGGCATCCGGCTCGCGCTCGGCGCGACGGGCGGATCCGTGGTGCGGCTCGTGATGCGAAGCGCCTGGCTGTCGGTCGCCTGCGGCGCCGCGCTCGGCAGCGCCGGCGCGGCCCTGGCCTCGCAGGTGCTGCGGCGATTCATGTTCGGCGTCTCACCGACGGAGCCGCGCCTGTACGTGGCTGCCGTGAGCGTGCTGGCCGCCGTCGCGCTCGTCGCCGCGTGGCTGCCTGCCCGGCGCGCGGCCCGCGTCAATCCGGCGAATGCGCTGAAGTAAGACTTACGACTGCTCATCCAGAATCTTCGACATCCATTGCAGGAATCGCGCGAGGACGCTGCGCTTGCCCCAGCTGTCCAGCTTGATCTCGTCCGAGCGCTTCAGATCGGCCGCAAACATCTGTTCGAGCCGGCGTCCCAGCGAATCGTCCAGGACGCCATAGGCGTTCTCCTCGTCGAGGTGCCGTGACCGCGCATTGACGTTCGGCGATCCGAACACCGACCAGCGCCCATCGAAGACAGCGAACTTGCTGTGCAGGAATGTCGGCTCGTATTCGAAGATGCGCACGCCGGCGTTGATCAAATCGGCGTAGTGCGACTGCGCGCTCCAGCGGTTCAGGCGGTTGTCGATGTGCGGGCCGGGCAGCAGCAGCCTGACGTCGACGCCGCGCCGCGCCTGCGCCATGAGCGCTGCCTTCAGCGGATCGTCGGGGATGAAGTACGGCGTCGCGATCCAGACGCGTTCGCGCGCCGCCAGCACTGGCAGCAGATAGAAATACGCCATGGACTGATCGTCATCGGCCGGCGAGTTGATCAGATGAATGAACGACGGCGTCTCGTCCGGTGAGACCTCCGCCGCTCGATCCGGATACATGTCGGGACCGGTGAGGATCTCCGCGGCCGCCGTCGCCCAGACGTCGGCGAACGCCGCCTGGAGACTCGCCGCCATCGGCCCCGTGACTTTGAACATCACGTCCCGCCAATGGTTCGGCTGCTCGGCATGACCGAGCCACTTGTCCGACACGGCCATGCCGCCCGTGAAGCCGACGCGGCCGTCGATCACGATGGCCCGGCGATGGTTTCGCCGATGCACGCGCGTCCAGTTGCCGACGGTCGGCTTGCGAAACGTCGCGACGCGGGCGCCCGCCGACTGCAGCGGCGCGAACGCCTTGTCGGGCATGGCGATGGTGCCGACGGCGTCGAGCAGGACCCGCACGGGGACGCCATGCTGCTGCCGTTCGAGCAGCGCCGCGAGCACCTGGTCGCTGAACGTGCCGCCGTCCCACATGAACACGCTGAAGTTGATGCTCCGCCGCGCGTGATGAATGGCGTCGAGCAGCGCCGGCAGGAATTCGTCGCCGTTGTCGAGCGGCAGGGCTTCGCCGCCGTGCTCGACCGGAGCGCCGACGGCGCGCGAGACCGTGGACAGGAAGTCGATCGATCCGATCGATCCGATCTCGCCGGTCAGGGTGACCTCGTCCGGCTTGTCGTCGAGGCCGAGAATCAACACCGCGAACGTCATCACCACGGTCACGAAGCCGATGATGATGAGAACGGTCTGCCACCAGGGACGGGTCTTGAGGAAGTGCCGGAGGACGGTTCGCGATTCGGTCGCGGCTGCGCCGACGCGGCGCCGAAGAATTGGCGCGTCTCGCCGCCGCGCGCGGGCCATCGTCGCCACGGGACCTATCGATGGCGGTCGATCGCCGGCCCTTTCTTTCGTTTGTCGGGTGCGGCTGGCGGATCGTCAGGCACGCACTGACTGGGCTCGTTCTTGTCGAGGTGCGCCCAGTCCGGCGTGATCACGTCGCGCTCGCGCGGGGCGCCGGGTACGGTGGCCTCCTTCGCGCCTTCGTGACCGGCATCCGTGCGGGTTCGTGACGGCACATCAGGTCTTGGCTGCAAGATCGCTGCCGGAATGCGTGTGACGGAAGATCGGCTTAGAGTCGCGCAACGACCTCGGGTTTCGTCAGTGGCATCCCGACTGTGAGTAACGCGCCGGCAACGAAACCCGAGGTCTTGACTTGTGCCTGTGGCAGTCCTACCGCTTGAGCGCTTCGAACAGCGTCGCGCTGCCGCCGCCGATCGCGGCGCCGATGAGCGCGCCCTTCTTGCCGCCAATCAGCCCGCCCACGCCGGCGCCTGCGCCGGTGGATCCACCGATGACGAGGGCGGTTTTCTGCCAGGACCGTTTGGACCTGACGTCCGTGTTGCGGGCCGTGCTCGTCTGACGGACGACGGGCCGCGGCGCCGGCGCGTACACCTGTTGCGGCGCCAAAGCCTGCGGCGAGTAAACGGCCGGCGTCATGCCAACGCCATTCACACCGCTCATGGTCCCCGCGGGAATCGGACGGCCGTATTCGTCGACGTAACCGATCGGCTGCAGCGCGCCCTGAACGCATTGAATGCTGACCTGCAGCTCGCCTCTCACGACGGTCTGGCGCACGACGGCCTGCTGCCGCGGCTCGCAGTTGACCGCGACGTTCGACGTCTGCACCGTGTTGTCGGCGCGCACCGACCAGGGTGCCCAGAAGAGCATGATGACGGCGAGCCCAAGCGCCGCGGCCGCGCTCGCGAGGTGCGACGGTCGAAGGTTCACGGATGTCATGACCAGACCTCCTCCTTGAATTTTCCGATGCCCCTCACCGTTCCAACATGCGTGCCAGCTGCGTAGGCACAAGAATCGAACGATTTGCGCGACACGCGAGCCGCGGTGTCCTCTCGAGCACGCAGCGTGTCCCCGCGAGGCGACGGGCGCATTGTTAGAATGTGGCGCTCGAGCGTCACCTCTCGCCAACGCCAATGGTGTTTTTGAAATCGGACTGCCGCTCATGACGCGACCGTTGCGGTCGATTCTGTTCGTGCCCGGCACGCGTGAGGATCGTTTCGCGTCGGCGATCGCCTCGGGTGCCGACGCGGTCGTGTTCGATCTCGAAGACGGCGTCGAGGCCGGCCGGAAGCTGGAAGCGCGTGAGGCGATCGGGCGTTTTTTCCGCGAAACCGCGGCCGCCGCGCCGATGAGACTCGTGCGGGTCAACCAGCCGGCCAGTCAGTGGTTTCAGGACGACCTGGATTTCGTGCAGGCGACCGCAGGCGTCGGCGGAGTCGTTTTGCCGAAGTGCGAGCAACTCGAACAGCTCCGGCTCGTCGCCGAAGTCGTCGGCGCCGAACGGGTGTTCCCGCTCATCGAAACCGCGCGCGGCGTGTTGAATGCGTCGAGCCTCGCCGACGCGTTCCCGTCGGTGCCGGCGCTGCTCTTCGGCGCCGAGGATCTCACGGCTGAGATGGGGATCCGGAGGACCATCGACGGCGAAGAGCTGCTCTTTGCCCGCAGTCAGGTGGCGCTGGCCGCTTCGGCCGCCGGAATGGACGCGATCGATGCGGTGTTCACGAGCGTGACCGACGCCGAAGGACTGCGCCGCGATGCCAACCGTGCCCGCGCGCTCGGCTTTCGCGGCAAGATGGCCATCCACCCGGGCCAGATCGCCATCGTCAACGAAATCTTCAGTCCTTCGGCCGCCGAGATCGAGCAGGCGGGCCGCGTGGTTGCGGCATTCGCCAGCGCCCGCTCGGCCGGCGACGCCGTCCTCAGGCTCGACGACGAAATGGTCGACGCGCCCGTCGTCGCCCGCGCGCAACGGGTACTGGATCTCGCAAAGCGAATCGCTGGCCGCTAGCAGGCCGCTGAAGCGGCCTGAACTTCGAACTTCAAACTTCGAACTTCGAACTTCTGATCTTGTACTTCTGCGTGACTGTCGTACTTCAGCGACAGCGCCAGTACTTGTGCGACAGCACCGTACTTCAGCGATAGCGCCAGGACTTCTCTAACTCGGCAGCTAACTCGACACGTACGCTGTCTTGACGATCGTGTAGAACTCCTTCGCGTACGTGCCCTGCTCGCGCGGACCGTAGCTCGACTTCTTCCGGCCGCCGAACGGCACGTGATAGTCGAGGCCCGCGGTCGGGAGGTTCACCATGACGAGGCCGCTCGCGGAATTGCGCTTGAAGTGGCTCGCGTGTTTCAACGACGTCGTGACGATGCCCGCTGACAGCCCGAAGGGCGTGTCGTTCGCGACGGCGAGGGCCTCGTCGTAGTCACGGACTTTGATGATCGCGGCGATCGGACCGAAGATCTCCTCGCGGTTGATCCGCATCCCGGGTGTGCTGTCGGTGAAGATGGCCGGCGCCATGTAGTAGCCGTCGGTCTCGCGCCGCAGGCGATCGCCGCCGTGCGCGAGCCGCGCGCCTTCGTTCCGGCCGACGTCGATGTACTCGAGATTCTTCGACAGCTGCCGGTCGTCCACGACCGGACCGATTTCGGTACCGGGTTTCAGCGCGTCGTCGATGACGAGCTTCTTCATGCGCTCGATCATGGCCGCCACGAAGCGATCGTGAATGCCTTCGGTCACAATCAGCCGGCTGGATGCGGTGCAGCGCTGCCCCGCTTGAAAGAACGCGCCGTTCACGGCGACCGAAACGGCTGTCGGCAGGTCGGCATCGTCCAGCACGACAAGCGGATTCTTGCCCCCCATTTCGAGCTGGACGCGCGCGCCGGCTTTGACGGCGGCCGCGGCGACCGTGGGGCCGACGTCCTGGGATCCGGTGAAACTCACGGCGTCAATGCCAGGCGAGGCGGCGAGCGCGGCGCCGAGCTTCGACCCCGGGCCCATGACGAGATTCAGGACGCCGGGTGGCAGGCCGGCCCGTTGGACGATGTCGACGAGCGTCCACGGCGATGCGGGCACCAGCTCCGCCGGCTTGAAGACCACGCAATTGCCGAATGCCAGGGCGGGCGCGATCTTCCACGCGGGAATCGCCAGCGGAAAGTTCCAGGGCGTGATCGCGGCGACGACGCCCAGGGGCTCGCGCGTCACTTCGACTTCGATGCCGGGGCGGACCGAATCGATCTTCTCCCCGCCGAGACGCACGGCCTCACCCGCGAAGAACTTGAAAATCGCGCCGGCGCGCGCCGCCTCGCCGACGCCATCGGCGAGCGGCTTACCCTGCTCGCGAGACAGCAATCGTCCCATCTCGTCCTTGCGCGCCAGGATTTCCGTCCCCGCTCGATCGAGGATGTCGAATCGTTCCTGCGGCGACGTCCGCGACCATTTCTTGAATGCTTCCCGCGCCCCGGCGATCGCCTGATCGACGTCGCTCGTGGTCGCCCGCGCGAACTCGCCGACTACGTCGCCGAGATTCGACGGATTGATGTCTGTCGTTCGCTCGGTCGAATCGACCGGGCGGCCATCGATGAGATTCGCAAATGCAGTGGGCATATCAAATCCTCGTTGGCGGACTTGGGAACCAGTCCGCCCTACGTACGGAATGTAGCGCGGATTGGTCTCTAAAGCCGCGTTCGCCTGCTAGAGCCGTGGTTTCGCGATCCCGGCGCCGTCGCACAGCACGTCCACCATGGCCGAAAAATCCTTCGCGCCATAGCCCTGCGCGCGGGCGGCGCTGAAGGCCTCACGCGCGACGGCCGCGATCGGCATCGGCACCTGGGTCGCATTGCCGGCCTGGACGATGAGCGTCAAATCCTTGTGCGCGAGATCGATCGTGAACCCCGGTTCGACGTCCCCCTTGAGCACCTTCGAGGGCCACGCGATCTTGAGCTGGCCGTTGGTCGCCGTCGTGCCGTGAATCACGTCGAGGGTCTTCTGCAGCGACAGCCCGAACCGCTGCGACAGCGCAATCGCCTCGGCGTTCAACTGGCAGGAAATGATCGCCAGGTAGTTGTTGACGAGCTTCGTGCGCATCCCGGCGCCGACGTCGCCGCAATGATGGATCGTCGTGCCCATCGCTTCGAGCATGGGCTTCACACGCGCAAACGTCTCGCCGCTCGCGCCCACCATGAACAGCGATTCTCCGCGCTCCGCGTGGCTCGCCAGACGCCCGACCGGCGCGTCGGCGAACGCACAGCCGGCGCCGGCGACTGCCGCGGCCAGGCGATCCGTCACGAGCGGGTCGATCGTGCTCATGTCGACGATCGTCCGGCCGCGCCGATCGTGCGACAGCAGGCCGGCCGGTCCGGCAATCACCGCTTCGACGGCCGCCGAATCCGGGAGCATCGTGAACACGATTTCGCTCTCGCGCGCCAGCTCGGAAACGCTCGCGGCCGTTCGCGCGCCAAGACGCTCCACGGCCAGCATCGGCTCGCGATTGATGTCGGAGACGATGAGCGAAAACCCCTTGCGACAGAGGTTCGACGCCATCGGGCGGCCCATGTTCCCGAGTCCAACGAACCCGACTGTCACCAGAGCACCTCAAACATTTGTGATGTGGTGATGTGGGGATGTGGTGAATTCAAGGCGCTTGCCCAATCACCACATCACCACATCACCACGTCACCGATTCACGCGAACTTGATACAGACGTTCTTGACTTGCGTATAACTGGCCAGCGACTCGAGGCTCTTTTCCCGGCCGTATCCGCTCTTCTTGTAGCCGCCGAACGGCAGCTCCACGCCCCCGCCCGCGCCGTACGTGTTGATGAAGACCTGGCCGGACTTGATCGCCGACGAGAGAGCCATCGCCTTGTTGATGTCGCGCGTCCAGATGCCGGCCACGAGGCCGTACTGCGTCCGGTTGGCCAGCGCGGCGGCTTCCTCGACATCGTCGAACGTCAGAATCGCGAGCACCGGCCCGAAGATCTCCTCCTGCGCCACCCGCATGTCGGGCGAGACGTGATCGAGCAGCGTCGGCTCAAAAAAGAATCCGCGTCCGAGAGACGGATCGGCCGGGCGCTGTCCGCCGGCGGCAATGCCCGCCCCTTCGTCCTTGCCGATCGTGACGTACCGTTCGATCGTCTCGAGCTGACGCTTCGAGATGATCGGACCCATGTCCGGATCGCTCACGCCGGGGCCGAGACGCATCGTTTTCGCGCGCTGCGCGAGCCGGGTCACGAACCCGTCATGCGCCGATCGCTCGACGAGCAGCCGTGAGCCCGCCGAACACGTCTGGCCGGCGTTCTGGAAGATCGCGTTGGCGACCCCTTGCGCCGCCAGGTCGAGATCGGCATCGCCAAAAACGATATTGGGCGACTTGCCGCCGAGCTCCATCACCACCGGCACAACGTTCTGCGCCGCCATCCTGGCGACCTGGATCCCGACGTCGACCGAGCCGGTAAACGTGAGCTGGTTGATGTCGGGATGACTGGCGAGCGCAGTCCCCGCTTCAGCCCCGGTACCGGGCACGACGTTGAGCACGCCTGGCGGTAACCCACACTCGAGTCCGATCTCGCCCAGCCGCAGCGCGGTCATCGGCGCTTCGCTCGAAGGTTTCAGGACGACGGCACAGCCGGCGGCGAGCGCCGGCGCGACACCGCGCGCGCCGATCTGAATCGGGTAATTCCACGGCACAATCTGCGCCGAGACGCCAATCGGCTCACGAATCGTGTAGTCGAGGAATCCCGGCCCCAGCGGGATCGTGTTTCCCATGATCTTGTCGGCGATGCCGGCGAAGAACTCGAAGTACCGCGCGGCGACCTGGACGTCCGTGCGCGCCTGACGCAGCGGCTTGCCGTTGTCGCGGCTTTCGAGCGTCGCCAGTTCGTCGACCCGGTCGCGAAGCGCCGCCGCCATTCGAAACATGATCCGGCCGCGCTCGGCGGGAGCCATGCCGCCCCACGCCTTCGACTCGAGAGCGGCGTGCGCGGCGGCGACCGCATGATCGACATCCGCTTTCGTCGCCTTGGCCACCGACGCCAGTACATCGCCGGACGAGGGGTCGTAGACGTCGAAGGTCTGGCGATCGGAGGCCTCGGTGCGCGCGCCGTTCACGATCAATTGCTCCATCATTGACATCTCCAGCAACGTGGCTGCTTTCGTTCTTTCGAGACTCCACCAAAAACGACAGCCGAGGTCAAATCGTCCCGCGGATGGCGCGCACGGTCTCGCCGTAGTTCGACCGATCGATGCGCGCGTCGATCAGGCTCGGACCTGGACATTCGACGGCGTTGTCGAAGGCCAGTTCGAGCTCGGCTTCATCACGGGCGAGAAACGGTACGACACCGAGGCTGCCTGCGAGCGCCGGCCAGTCGATCGGCGGCAGCGCGACACCCGCCGGCTTGAAGCGCCGCGCCTGCTGCTTGATCTCGATCAGGCTGAGCGAGCCGTCGTCGAGGACGACCACGATGATTCGCAGCCGTTCCCGGACGGCCGTGATCAGCTCGCCCATGCACATCAACAGGCCGCCATCGCCGATGAGCGCGGCAACCGGACGTTCGGGCGCGAGGAGCGCGGCGCCGATGGCAGCTGGCAGCGCAAAGCCCATCGTCGACAACCCGTTCGAAATCAGCATGCCATTCGGCTCTCGAATCGGCCACAGCATCGTCGCAGGAAGCATGTGAGCGCCGGCGTCGACCGTGACGCGAGCGACGTTGCCGAGACGAGCCGCGGCAATCTCGACCACACGCTGAGCCGTCAATCCTGGAGCCCGCACGCCGACCCGGCGGCGCTGCTGGGCGACTCGTTCAGCGACGTTCGACAGATCCCAGTCGGACCGACGGGTGACGATTGCGTCAAGGTCGGTAACCGCTCGTGCGACACAGGCGATGTGGTGTTCGGCAAACGGCACGTGATCGTCGGCGACTGGCCACGGTCCGACGTACACCACAGGCGCCTTGACGGGCCAGGGACGCGGCAACAGCTCGACTGGATCGAGGCCCAGGCCGAGCACCAGATCGCTTTCTGCGAGGAGCGGCTGCTCAATTGCCGCATTCGTGAACACGCCGGCAAAGACCGGATGATCATCGGGCACGACGCCCTTGGCCTTGTAGGTCACCATCGCAGGAATGCGATGCGACTCGCAAAGGGCCCGGATTGCGGCGGCGTCTTCCGGCCGTCTGGCGCCGACACCGGCAATGACCAGAGGCTTGCGCGCTCGCGCGAGCAACACTTCGAGGGTCGAGGAAACGGCAGTTTCCGCGTCAACTCTGGTTGACACGTCAACTGTGGTTGGCGCGTCGACGGCTGTCGTGACGTCGACCGGCCATTCGATGTGCACGGGGCCGGGCCGGCCTGCGCCAGCCGTTCTCAACGCGTGATCGAGCGCCGGCAGCGCGGTGTCGGGCTCCAGGCGATACGAGCACTTTACGACCGGCTGAAACAGCGCTTTGAGCCCCAGCCGCTGATGCTCGAATCCTTGCGCAGCAACCGGTTGGCTGTCGGTGAAGACGACGATCGGCGCGCGCTCGAGGCTTGCGCACGCGATGCCGTTGACGACTGATGACGCGCCCGGGCCGAGGGCAGTCAGGCACGCGCCGGGACGGCCCGTAATTTCCGCGTGGGCGACCGCCGCGATGGCCGCACCGGTTTCGGTGGCCGTGAGGACGAACGGCAGTCCCGCGCGACCAGCCGCTTCGATCAAATCGAGGCTGCTGCCCCCGCCCGGCACGCCGAAGAGCGTGCGTACGCCGGCATCCATGAGTCGGCGCACGACGAGATCGGCCAGGGCCGGCATGGAGGCGCAATAGTACTCCGTGATCCGTAACGAATCCTGCGGCACGCCTTCATGAAGATGCAGCAAGCGGAGGCGCCATGCGCACCTCATCAAGAGTCCTTCTCGTGATCATTTTGGCGGCGGTCTGGTGGGGGTGCGGTTCGCCCTCCGGACCATCGCGGCTCCTTACTGAGATCGTCATTTCAGGACCCTCGCAGCTGGCACCGGGCGCAACGGCCCAATTGAGGGCGACGGCGAAATACAGCGACGGACCGAGCCAGGACATCACGTCGGAGGCGACCTGGCAGTCGCTGAAGCCTGACGTGCTTCGCTTTGCGAACGCCGGGTCTGCGCAGGCCGTCAGCCGCGGCGAGACGGTGATCAGTGTCGAGTTCCACGGCGTGAAGCGGACGCAGCTCGTTCTGGTGATGGAGCCGGGCACCTACAAGTTGTCCGGCCGCGTCGTCGAGGAACGTGACGCCCTCGAAGGCGCGGCGATCGAAGTCGTCGCTGGAACAGGGACGGGATTGAAGACCACGACTGACGCCAGAGGACTGTATGCGCTGTATGGCGTCGCGGGTTCGATTGGGTTGCGTGTATCAGCGCACGGGTTCGACGAGAAGACGCTGAACCTGGTGGTCTCCACTCATCAGTTGCAGAATTTCGAGCTGATTCCGCTCGCCGCCTCGGTCGATCTGTCCGGGAGCTGGCGCTTGACGATCTCGGCGCCGGATGAGTGCCGCAGCAAGCTGCCGGGAGACGTGCGCCAACGCGAGTTCAGCGTGTCGATCGTTCAGGACGGCACACACATCGCGTTCTGGGCGTCAAGCCCCACGATCGCGTCCGGATATCCGAATCCGATGGAAGGCCGGATCTTCGCGGACGCATTCTCGGTGAATCTCTCGTTCGACGATTATTACGTGACATACGGGCTGCTCGATCGGCCGAGTCCAACGGATTGGGTCGGCATTCGCGGGACGATGGAGGGGACTAGCACCGGCTCGTCGGTGCAGGGTGCCTTCAACGGTGGCTTCGACTACTACCGCACGGTCCCGGA
>Ga0114129_10001473_pt1 | contig 31874 bp, 25 predicted proteins | sample RhiMetdeltSRZDD1_FD_80071 | JGI IMG/M metagenome (GOLD analysis project Ga0114129, IMG submission 80071) | Populus rhizosphere microbial communities from Tennessee, USA - Rhizosphere MetaG P. deltoides SRZDD1 (version 2) (version 2) | ecosystem: Host-associated > Plants > Roots > Rhizosphere >...
CCGCGCAACGACCAGAAGGACAGCGACGTCGCCGTCGGCCGGGGCATCGCGTTCCGGCGCCACTTCGACACCTTCATCGCACTGATTGCCGAGGTGACGGTCCATCGCAAGACCGGCAAGCTCGATCTACTCCGCTATGTGTGCGCCCATGACTGCGGCATGATTGTGAACCCGCAGACGCTGAAGCATGTGATCGACCGGCAGCTTGTGTACGGCACGAGCCGCGCAATGTTCGAAGAAGTACGCTTCGACGCGAACATGGTGACGAGTGTCGACTGGGCGACGTATCCTGTGCTCCACGTCGCCGACGTGCCGGCCCAGATCGACATCGTGCTGATCGAGCGTCCGGAGGCGGCCCCGTCGGGCGCGGCGGAGATGTGTCTCGGCCTCGTACCCGCCGCGATCGGCAACGCGGTCTTCGACGCCACCGGCGTGCGGCTGCGTCGGGTGCCTTTCACTCCCGAGCGGGTGAAGGCCGCGCTCGATCGCGCCTCGGTGTGAACGCGGGGCGGGAACTAACCCGCCCCACTCGCCCTATTTATTGTTCGTCCCCGTGCCGGGCTTGAACCCACCCGCGCTGCCGTACTCGTTGTCCTCGAGGCAGATGAACTCCATCAGCTCCCCGCCTCCGACCTTCAGATTCGGCTTCAGAAGCCTCGCGGTGAACTTCAACTGGACGGGGCGTGAAAACGCGCCCGGATCCTCGAGTGTGAATTCATCGACGAGCGTGCCGTAGTTGATGCGCGTCCAACGCTCGATGGTGTGCAGCTGCTCGGTATGCGGCGTGCCGCGGCTGTCGAACCAGAACTTGTCGTTGTAGCCGACCGTGTCGATGACGAGCGAATCGCCCTCCCAGCGGCCGATCGAGTGGCCCCACCACGTCGGAAGGAGATCCTTGGGATGCGGACGGCCATCCATGTAGACGACGCGATGCGCGCCGGCATCGCCCGTCTCGTGGAGGATGTAGATGTGCGTCAGCCCCTTGCTCGTGTAGGACATCGCGAACTTCCACGGATAGGGGTTGACGCGCGGCACGCTCATCGGCAGGCACGCGGTGTAGGGCTCGTCCTGTTCTTTCCGCTTGTCTCGCAGCTCCCTTGCCCACGGCAACAGCGGCAGCTCACCTGGCTTGAGGCCGCCATCCTTCTCGATGTCCGCGTTCGAGCCACCGCCGACCCACGGACCCGTCAAGTCCACATGCCCGTCGGGCAGCCGCGGAACAGGCCCTTCGGCTTCAGGACCCGTTACGAGAGGACTGCCACCGGTCTGCACCTGTTGCACGCGTCCCTGCGGCTGTCCCGGCTGTGGAATCCCGCTCTGCGCATAGAGGGCCGAAGCCAGCAAGATAACAATCAGCGTCGTTCTCATAATCACTCGCCTCAAAAGTCCACCTGGACGCCGAGCTTCACCATTCGCGGCGGCAGCACGCCCGTGACGTTTTGCCACGCCGCACCGTAGCGCGTCGTCTGCGAGACGACGTCGTTCGCGTTGGTCAGGTTGAAGATGTTGAACTGCGGCTCGATCCGCGAATTGCCGAGGACGAACCGTCGGCTGACGCGGAAATCGATCTGGTTGCCGCGTCCCTCGGGATAGAACGAATTGGGTCGAATCAGATCGAGCGTGCGCGTCGGGTTGCCGCCTCCCGACAGGGCGCGTCCAAGTGATCCCGCAACCATCGCGTTGTTGACGACGTAGCTTGCCGTCGTCGCGATGCCGCCGATGTTCTGGTAGGTGCCGCTGACGCGCACGTCGCCCGGCAGCGCGAAGACCCCCGACAGCCTGTACTGCGTTCCGGCGGCCCAGGGCGGGACGATGCTGCAGTTATCGAGCGGAGTGATCGTCGTCCCGACAATGGCCGCTTCGGGCAGGTTGCGCAGCACCTCACAGTTGTTCGTCGCGGTGCGTCCGACGCTGATGCCGCCGATCAGCACGGCATCGTGCGGCAATCGGCCGCGGACGTTCATCTCGACGCCGTTGTACGTCTCGCTCTGCTTCCCGAACTTGTTTGCGTTTCTCACCACGTTCTGCACCTGGCCGAACTTCGCCGGCTTCAGATCGTAGAGGCCGCCGACGGTCTGACCGCCGCCGCCAGGCAGGCGCGAATCCGTCGGCGCCGTGATGCTGAACGCGTCGAAGTCTGCCGGCGTCACGAGCACGTTGTCGGTGACGACGAAGTTGCCGAACGACGTCCGGAAGTACGCGACTTCGACGCCAACGCCGGTCATCAGCTGGTGAGCGATGCCAACGGAGCCCTGCCAGTTGTATGGGCGGTTACCGAAGCCATGCGTGACGTCGTTGTCGTACGTCGTGCCCGGGACGGTCGTGCCGAAGTTGCGGTTCGCCACGGCCTCGCACTCGCCGTTGGCGTTCAGGTTCGTCAAATCGCAATCGGGAACGTAGTTGCCGTTGGTGTCGGTCCAGTTGCGCGCGGTGTTGGTCACCATCTGCAGGACGGGCGCCTGATTGCGGAAATTCACATCCTGGTTCGAGAAGATGTTCACGTAGCGTCCGAACGAGAACTTCACTGCGGTCTTGCCGTTGCCGAACAGATCGAACGCCGCGCCGATCCGCGGGCTGAGATCTTTGTAATCGAGCGCGCTGTCTACAGCGGGAAAACTCGCGCCCTGAGGGAGAAATCGTCCGCCGGCGAGCGTCATCGCGGGGATGAACCCTCTGAAACGGTCGTAGCGCAGACCTCCGTCGACCGTCAGGCGTCCCGTCGTCCACTGCTGCTGTACATACATGCCGAGTGCGTGCTGCCGCGTCTCTGAATGGAAGGGTGAGATCCATTCCGTGAGTTGAACGGGCGTCGTGCCACGGAATGTGTAGGTCAGGCTGTGATTGATAAAGTGGTTGCGCTGCTGGTACGCCTCGCGGAAGCTGACCCCGACGTTGGTCGTTCGCGAACCGGTGACGTACGCCATGTTCGCCGTTTGAGTGACGACCCCGTATGGAAGATTCCCTCCCGTGCTCGGGGGGTTGGCGTAGTCGCGGGCGTGGTGCCCATACGTGAAATTCCTGTCGAGATCGGTGATGACGTAATCGGCGTCCGTCCCTCCGGTGGACCGCCGGACCACCTTTCCCCACAGGGCCGACGTCCCGGCATCGATCAGCAGACGGCTGGTCATCGGGAACGTCCATTTGACCTGTGCGCGCGGAGCCGGAGAGAAGTGGTTATCGCCCGCGGCTTCTGGCGCCAGGGTGCCGGCGCGCTGCCCCTGGTGACACTGGCAGTTGTCTTCGTTGCTGAACAGCAGGCCGATCTTGTGGCGGTTCGTCGCCTGCCACGTCAAACGAAGCGACTCGTCGATATAAAAGTTGTCCTCGTATCCTGGACGGGCAGGATCGGGCGCGTAAAACAGCGTGCCTTGCGGGTTCTGCAGCTTGTTGTGATAGAGACCCGCAAGATTGCTGGTGGTAATCCACCGCCGTGCGCTGAAATAGAACCACAGCTTGTTCCGGCGGATTGGTCCACCCGCACCACCCTCCACGTCATAGAGCGTCCTGATGTCCGACCCCGCCGTCGCACCGCGTGCACGCAGCGCGGCATCGAGGTTGTCGCTCTGCAGACTCTTGTTCCCGTAGTTCGACTGGAACATCGCGTGGAACGTATTCCCGCCCTCTCGAGGAATCGCGTTGATCACGACGCCGCCGCTCTCCGCCGATGCGGAGCTCGCGGTCTGCACGGTTGTCTCGGCGACTGCCGCGGGGTTCATGCTGCTCGCCTTGTTGCCGCCCGAGAAGAACTGGTCATAGTCCAGTCCGTCGCGAAGCATGATCATGTCGGCCGTGTGGCTCCCATGGATGCTGAACGCCTGGGAATTTTCGCCGCGGATGCCCCCCACATCGCGATCGGCGGCAGCCTGTGTCGCCGCCGGGATCAACGCAGCGAACGCCGCCGCGTTGCTCGAGAGCGGAATCGCGTTGCGAACTTCGCTTGGGATGACCTGTTGCGACTGGCTTGCCGTGCGGACGTCGACGACCGGCGCTTCACCGGACACGGTGATGGTCTCCGCGATGGAGCCGAGCTTCATATCGGCGTTGACCGTCGCGGTAAAGCCCGTCGGCAGCTCGATGCCCTCGCGCTCGAAGGTCGAAAAGCCCTGAAGGGTGAACGTCACTTTGTAGGTGCCTGGACGCAGGTCGACGACCCGGTAGACACCCTGCGTGTCCGTAATGGCGGTTCGTGATTGTTCGATGAGAACTGGACTGCTGACTTCGACTTGAACGCCGGGAAGAACGGCGCCGGATGCGTCCTTGACGACACCGGCGATGCTGCTCTGCGCAAGCGCGGCGACAGGCAGCAGTAGGAGTGCGAACCACGCAACGACCACGAGAGGTACGATTCGATGACTCAAGGACCCTCCTCGCGTTGGATAACCCCACGTTTGTCGATGGAGCCGCCGCCCGGCGGCGAGAGCATGAATTAGCGCGTCACAGGATTCACCGGCTCCGGCTTGGCGAAACGCGATGCCTCAATCGCCACGTTCGGCTGTACCTGGGTCAGCAGCACGTGCGCCTGCATGTACGTCTGTGTCACCTTGCGATCGAAAGGCACCTTCACGCCGGCGACGTCGCGGTAATCGGCGTAGTCCACCTGCGTCGGGATGAACCCGACGGGCGTGCGGGTCCACCGCACGAAGCGGACGAGCAGTCCCGCCTGATCGAAGTAGAAGTTGGCGAGCGCCTGGGCGGCGCCCATTCCTTGCACGATGTAGACCTCGTTGCCGTCGATCGCCGTCCGGCCGACGCGCCACCGCGGGAATGTCTGCTTGATGCCGGTCGGAAACGCAACGGTCGCCTCGAGTCGTGCGCGATCGAGGTTGCCTTCGGTGAGCGTCAGGAGCGGCACCGGCTGATCGCCGCCGGCCATCCATCCACCACGGCCGTCGAACACGCGCGTGCTTCGACCGGTCGCCAGCTGCACCACCATCGTCTGCTGGTTCGGCGCCTTCGCGTAGATCTCAACGGGCCGCTTTTCAAACGCGGTGTCGAACCCTTCGTACGTGCCGCGCGCGACGTAGCTCGTGAGACGCCCGAGCCGGTCCGCGCCGCCGAGCGCCTGCAGGTACTTGTCAAAAAGCTGATCCGGGGTGACGCGTGTCTCGACGGCGAAGTCTCGCGCGTTTGGATCCTCGACCGGCTCGCCGTATTGAATCGCCAGATCGGGTTCGCTCACCGGCGCCTGACTGCCGCGGTGGCAGGTGAAGCACGTGACGCGCGTCCGGCCGGCAAAGTACTTCTCGTTGAGGTCGTTCATCATCGTCAGCATCTGACGGGCGCGCTGCATGCGCGGTGTGACCTGCGCGAACGCCGTTTTGTCGAAATACGCTTCCTTCACGTGACAGAAGGTGCAGTCGTTGCCCATCGCGGAGGCAAACATTCCCATTGCCTCGAAGAACGTGTCCACCGGAATCCCTTTGAGGATCTGGACGCTCTTGAACACTTGGTCGCTGAGCGGGACGTTGTCCGCCGCGCCCTGAGGCGGCGCCGACTGGGCAGCAGTACTGATCTGGACGATCAGACAGGTAGCGGCCACCGCCGCAATGAAACCGAATGCCTGTCGCGAACTAGTCATGCCATCACTCCTGTGCTGACAGATGAGCGGCGAGGACCGCCGGAAGCGAAGTGGAGCATACACCCGGCGGTGCGCGCTTGCAGCTACCGTGAACGGGTGTTATTGTTCTGCCCTCGCGGAGGTATTAGCGATGAGAACGCGATTCGTCTCGATGCTCGCCGGGGCACTCCTGCTCGCGGCACTCCCCGCACAGGCGCACCATTCGTTTGCCGCAGAATTCGACGAAAAACAGCCGGTCACGCTGCGCGGCACACTGACGAAGATGGAATGGTTCAACCCGCACGGCTGGATTTACATCGATGTGAAGGAGCCGGACGGCAAGGTGACCAATTGGGGAATCGAAGCCGGGTCGCCGACCACGCTGCTGCGCCGCGGTCTCAGGAAAACGGATTTTCCGACCGGGGTCGAAGTGGTCGTCGAGGGCTACAAGTCGAAGAGCGGCGCACCGCGCGCGAACGGCAAGACGTTGACCTTCGCCGACGGTCGCAATTTCTTCCTCGGTGCGTCAGATACCCCTGGCAACGAAGGCAAGTAGGCAGTTCACGTAGGGGCCGACCTTAAGGTCGGCCCCTACTTAGGCCCGAGCTCTCCACGCCGGGCCTGCTCTTGTTCCGCGTACGCGTAGCACTCGTACTCGAGCACGCGTACGTTTCTTTCCTTGCGGCGGTACAGCACCAGGCTGATCTTCCACGGCCTGGTGAACACCTTCGGATCCTCGAGCGTCGCTTCGTACTGGATGTGATCCGGCGTGGTCATGGTGTAACGCTCGACCACGTGGAGGTCTTCGCTGTGGAAATTGCCGGCACGATCCAGCCACGTCTGATCCGTGAAGTACTTCACGTCGACCACCAACGTGTCGCCTTCCCAGCGGCCGCGCGAATCGCCCATGAACCATTCGATAGGCCCCGGCGGGTGCTCGCTGTTCATGAAGATGCTGCGCGTCGTGTGCGCGTACTCGCTGAACACCGCGATATACCCGGGCGAGTGAATGATCTGAAACGGATACGGCGCGTACATCGTCCGCGGCACGCCGAGCAGGAAACATTTTTCTTCAGGGTCGGCCTTCGCGCGATCCCGGAAGTTTTCCTGCTTCTTTGTCAGGGCCCACGGCTGATACGGGATGTCATTCCCCTCGACAACGCCCTGCCCTGCCGGCACACCTAAACCGGCGGAATGATCCTGCAGATCGAAGTTGGCCGTCGTCAGCGCCTGCCACACGCCGTTGAGATCCGGCTTGCCGTCCCACATGCGCGGCAGCCCGCCACGCGCGGCCGTCGCGCTTTGCGCCGACGCGGGGAGCGCAGCCGCGACGAGCAGCGCAACAACCGTGAGCGTCAGCCTGCCCAATCGATCGTAGAGGCGGACCTTTCCGCCTCCGCCAAGGCCACGGCGGACCCACCGAAGCGCAAGCGCGAAGGCGGGCAGGTCCGCCTTCAGTTTGGAGGATTGAGACCGATCCACAGCTTGTGTTCGCGAAGGAGATACGGAAGGTCGTGATCGCTTTCGAAGCATGGCTCCTCCCACACTTCGTGTCCTTTCTCGAACCGTACCAACGGCATCGCCATCGTCCACGGCTGCCTGTACACCTTCGGATCGGTCAACGTGGTTTCGTACAGGATCGTGTCGGCATCGACCAGCGTGAAGCGTTCGGTCACATGCAACGCGTCGCTGTGGAAATGACCTGAGATGCTGAGCCAGGTGCGATCGGTCAGGTTCGTCGTGTCGACGACGAGCGTGTTGCCTTCCCAGTGGCCGCGCGCATCGCCCATGAAGAGGCGAATCGAGTCGCCGATATGCGGGCTGTCGTCGGTCGGAATCGTGCGGTACTGATGCGCGAATTCGCCGACGAACGCAAAGACGTTTGGCGCCTGAATGATCTGGATTCCGCGCGGCGCGAACACCTGGCGCGGGACGCCGGTCAGGTAACACGTGCCGAGCGGATCGATGTAGTGATCCCAGTTGTCCTGCCGTTTGTTGGCCCACTGCGGCAGGTACGGCACCTTGCCGTCGGGCGGATCGACGATGAGCGTGATCTGCGGGTTCAGGAAGGCGTCACCTGGGAAATCCTCGATGTTCTGACTTCCGTTCGCCGTCGCCGGATTCCATGCACCGTTCATGTTCGGCGTGCCGTCGGGATTGCGCGCCGGCTTGAACGCAGCGGCTTTCGCCTTCGCGCATGGCAGGAAGTCGCGCGAAACGGGAGGACACCCGGCGATCGGCGTCTTTCGCGGTCCGCCCCCTTCCTGCGCAATGACGATTGTGCACGCCATCCACGCAAAGGTCGTCGCAAGTGAGAGGACGAGCGCTTTCCGCGTCAACATCATCGGAATCTCCCGTCGGACCCTAGCATTTACGAACCACGGAGGCACGAAGAACACGGAGACTCGAAAAAGTTTTACTCCGTGGGCTCCGTGTCTCTCCGTGGTTCTTTTTCACTACCCGCTGCGTCAGAAGGTAATGTTTGCGCCGAATTGAATCAAGCGCCCCTCGACGATCGTCGTCGGCACCAGCCACCGCGGCCCATACACGTTCGTTCCCGTCAGGATCGCGCTGCCGTTGAGGATGTTATAGGCGTCGATGTAACCGTCGGCTCGCAACCGGCGCGTGATCGCGAGTCGCTTGCTGATCCGTGTATCGAGCCGAGTGATGCGTCCTTCGAACATCGTCCCGAGCGGAATGAGGTTCGCCGCGACAGGCGCGGTGCGCGCGTTCCCCGCGAGGCTGCGGCCCAGCGTCGGCGCAATCTCCGCAGTCGTCGCCGAGTAGCTGGCATCGATCTCAGGACCCGACATGTTCTGGAACACTGCGCTCACGAACACCTCGCCGGGCAGCCGATAGCTGCCGTGCAGCTTCACCTGCGTCTGCGCACCGAACGGCGTCACCACCTTGCAGTCGCGAAGTTCCTGCGGTGAGTCGACAACGAAGCAGCGCTCGCTGAGCGAGCGGCCCGTATCGACGCCGCCGCCGACGTCGAGGCGCGATCCGACGCGGCCAGTGAACGTCAGGCTGAGGAAATCGTTGACGCGACGCTGCGTGCCAAAGTTCGATGCCTTCGTGACGAGGTTGTTCGCCAGCCCGAACTTCGTGGGCGTGATGTCATACAGACCGCAAATCTGCTGACCACCGCCGCCTGGCAGCCGGGTATCCGACGGCGCCTTGATGCAGTACTGGTCGTAGTCAGACGGCGCCACGGCCAGGTTGTCGGTCACGCGGAAGTTGCCGTACCAATTCCTGTAGTAGCCCGCGCTGACCGACAGCGTCGGCGTGAACTGCCGCTGTATTTCAGTCGAGAAGTCCCAGTTGAATTCGCGCCCGTGGCCGTGCAGCACATCATCCGCCCACCGCGTGGTCGGCTGCAGGCCGCCGAAGTTCTGATTCGCAAGCGGACCGCATTCGCCGTTCTGGCCGCGGTTCAGCAGATCGCAATCCGGGATGTAGTTGCCGTTCGTGTCGGTCCACGAACGATTCACCTGGTTGATCGACGTCGCCACGGGATTATTCGCTTCGGGAACCGCGAGCGTATTCTTGGCGACGTAGCGCCCGAGCGAAAATTTGAGCGCGGTCTTCCCGTTGCCGAACAAGTCGTAGGCCGCTCCAAGACGCGGGTTCCAGTCGTTCCAGTTCGGCACGTCCGTGACAGGCGCAAAGGTGCGATCCGGGACGAACCGTGTGGCCGGGATGTGCTGCGCCGGAATGTAGGCGTTGAAATAGTCGAACCGGATGCCGTAATTCAGCGTGAGGCGGCGGATGGTCCACTGATCCTGCGCGTAGATTCCCATATCGGCTTTCACGCGCTCGTGATTGTTGTAAGGCGTGGCGTATTCCGTGATGCTCACGGGAATCGGCAGACTGTTCGGCGTCGGCGTGTTGAACGTATAGGACACCTCGTTGGCGTTGGCGACGACGATGCGATCGGCGGTGCTCTTTTCGAGCTGCACACCCGCCTTGAAGGCGTGCGAGCCGGTGACGTATGACGCGGAGAACCGTGAGGTGTAGCGGTTGAGATCCCACGGCATGCTGTAGGTGGCCGCCGCGTTGTAGCGCATCCCGGTGGACTGCTCGAGAATCGACACGTGCGACGGCAGCACGCCCGGCGCACGGTAGTTCACAAAGGACGAGATGATCACGCCGACGCCCGCGTCCAGCAGCAGCTTGCTGCTGATCGGTGCGCTCCATGCGCCCTGGTACACACCAGAGGGACGGAAGTGAAACGCGATGATCGACTCCGGTGCCTGGCCGATCGCCGTTGACGAACGACAGACGCAGGTGTCCTGCACGTCGGCGAAAGCATTGAACTTGTGGGTCCTCGACGCCTGCCACGTCACGCGAATCGCCTTCGACTCGAACCAGTTGCGGCGGTCAGACGGATGGTCGAGATCGGGTGTGTAGAACGGCGTTCCCTGTGTCTTGTTCCACCAGAGGCCTGCGTCCGACTTCGCGTTCCCCCACTCGCGCGCCGAGCCGAAGAACCACACCTTGTCGCGTTTGATCGGCCCGCCGAGCGTGAAGGTTGCGTCGTAGACGGACAGCACCTTGTTCACGGTCGTCAGTTGACGCGCGCGCAGGTCGTCCGTCAGGTTGTCACTCTGCAGCCCGGAGCCGCTGTAATACCCGGACATGCCCCCGGCAAAGTCGTTCCCGCCGGCGCGAGGCACCATGTTGAACAGCGGGCCATCGGCGTTGCTTTCCGCCGAAATGCCGCTCGTCTGCATCGTCACTTCCTCGACCAATGCGGTGTTCGGCTGCGGGCCGATGTCGCCGCGCGGCTGCTGCAGGTTCATGCCATCGAACTGAATCTGCGTGTTGCCTTTGCCGTGATAGGGCCCGCCGACCTGCGGCAGATGGCCTGCGATCACTTCCGCATAGCCGCTGACTCCCGGCGTCAGCGAGACGAGGCTGTTGACGTTCTTCGTCGCGAGCGGAAGCGTCTGGAAGTCCTCCTGCGACACCTGTGTCTGCCTGCGGACGTTCTGCGTGTCGACGAGTGGCGCTTCGCCTGATACGGTGATCGTTTCCTCGACGGCGCCGACTTGCATGTCCGCGTTCACCGCGGCCGTGAACCCCGCCGTGATCACAATCCCCTCGCGCTTGTAGACGTTGAAACCTGCCAGCGTGAAGGTGACCGTGTAGGTGCCTGGCGGCAGGTTCACGACGTTGTAGCGTCCCTCGCCATCGGTCACAGCGGTGCGAACCTTTTCGATGAGTGCCGGGCTCGACGCTTCAACAGTCACGCCGGGCAGCACGCTCCCCGACATGTCGCGCGCTACACCTGCGATGCCGCTCGCCTGCTGCGCGGAGGCGGTCATCGGAATGAACAAGATGAGTACGAGAGCTCCCGCGAGGAACCCGGATGTTGTCCCTTTCATGATGTCTCCTGGTGATAGGCGCACGTGTGGCCCGGGAATTCTAAGGCCGAACCGGTTTGAGCACCGACGTGAATTCACGGAGGGAGTTCTCAACGCTCGTGCGACCGACGCGTCGCGCGATCGGCTCGATGAACCACGCCAGCAGCCGCGGGAACGGGCGGCTCAGTCCGATCGTTTCGAGCTCGATGTACAGCCCGTCGCCTCGTTCGAGGAGGTACGACAACGTATTTGCACGCCATAGATAGCCGCTGTCGTTTCCTGCGGGCAGCAGGCGCTCGTCGGGCTTGCCCGCGTTGTCCACTTCGCGAATCTCCTCGGCATCCGAGATGGAATAGGCGGTTCGGCTCGTCGGATAGACATAGCGGACGGTCGATCGAACGTCGAGCGTGGCACTGATGCCTCCGCCGGACTGCCGCAGCCGCATCTGCACGCGGTAGGTATCGCCCTCATGCGCGAGGACCCTCGAGGCGATGACCGGCTTGTACACGGTGCTGTATCGCGCGTAGTCGGTAGACGCATCGATCGCCTGCCGCAGCGTGACGCCGCGCACGAAGGTCGACCCAATCCAGTGATGCACGAGTCCGCCCGGCAGCTCGATGATGCCGTCCTGACGGGCAGGTCTGACCGACACCTCGCCGTCACGTGTCGAGCCCACAGGAGCTTCGCGGACGCGTGCGACGAACTGGCGCTTTGCCTCGTCGAGGTATTGGTCGTAGGCGAGGTTGGTCCGTGGCTCCAGCGTGGCGGCGTTCAGCACAATCGTGACGATATCCGCCAGTGCGACGAGGAGTAATGCAGTCCGCAGGAACCGTCGCACATAGCCATCGTACGCCAGCGACGATCGGCCAGACCCCTTTTCGTTACACGAAATTCACGCGGTGTTTACGCAACCATCGAAACCAACGCGATACGGTGCCGATTTTCACACGACGTTCCAACAATCGATGAGGAGGCAGAGTGAGAATCGATAACTCGAGCAATCAGTACCGCGCAGCGACGAGGGCTATCACTGCGTTTGTCGTCGCCATCTTGCTTATTGCAGGGTTGGCATCCTCGGTCGCGTCGCAGGGTTTTCGAGGAATCGGCGGCATCGAAGGCAACGCCAACGCCACGTATGCGATCGGCCTTTGGGGCGACCTGCCGTATTCAGCGGTGCAGGAGAGCGTAGGTCTACCGAATCTGATCGCCGACATGAACAGTCAGCAGCTCGCATTCACGGTTCATGATGGTGATCTCAAGACGGGCAACGGGGCGCCGATCTGCAACGATGCGCTGTACACCAAGGCACTCGGCTGGTTCAGCAGTCTCGAGGCACCCGCCGTCTTCACACCGGGCGACAACGACTGGGTGGACTGCGATCGTCCCAATAACGGCAGTTTTTCATCGCTGGAACGGTTGACGCACGAGCGGCAGCTGTTCTTCAGCACGCCGAATACATTGGGCCAGCGCACGTTCGCGCAGGAGGTCCAGTCGACGCCGCTTTGCCTCGGCGAACGTCCAGACCACTCTCGTTTCCCACAGCGGTGCGTCGAAAACCGCCGATGGACCTACGGCCGCGTCACCTACGCCACGCTCAATATCCAAGGCACCTGCAACAACTTGTGCGGCGACGGCGCGGACCCGGCGGAATTTGCGGCGCGAAACCCGGCTGTCATTGCCTGGATGCGCGACACGTTCGACGAAGCCAAGAAGCTCGGATCAGTAGCGGTGATGCTGATCGGTCAGGCGGACATGGGCTTTGACAGAACGGATCCAACGCGACCAGGGCTGACGCGCAACCCGAACACCCTGGTCCAGGATGCGACCTTTACCGATCCCGATGGGTACTTCGACTTCCTGGTCGCGCTTCGCGAGGAGGTCATCGCGTTCCAGAGGCCTGTCGCGTTCGTCCACGGCGACTCTCACTATTTCCGGGTGGACCGTCCATTTCTCAATGTGAACGGCGTACGGCTCGAGAACTTCACGCGCGTGGAGACCTTCGGCGACAATGCCAGCAACGTGACGCTGACCAACGACGTGCAGTGGGTGAAGGTGCTGGTCGATCCGAAGAGCCGTGAGGTGTTTGCCTACCAGGCGCAGATCGTTCCCGCCAACCGCGTCGCCGTACCGGCTCCGTAACGGTTTCCTGCGGTGTCGCCATGGAGAACCGCGGGAACGCGGTTCTCCATGGCCACTTCAACTTTGATTCTTACTGCGCGAGGAACGGACGACCAGGGTACGGTGTGTCGCCCTTGAGGCCCGTCCACAGTATCCGGTTGAATCTGGCTGGCGGCACCTGATCGGCTTCGGAGAAATTGAAGCCTGCGGTCACACGATCCCAGTACGCCGCATCGTGCTTCGGCGTGATCGTCGGACCCGCGGCGTACCTGAACTCCTTGTGCGCCTCGCCGGACCGAGCCACTGTCGTCCCCATCAGCGCGGTGGACGCTTCGGCAACAAAGCTCCACTGACTTGACGACTTGATGTCGAACACGTCCTCCATCGGACCCTGGAACGCCGTGTTCAGGTTGATGTGCTCTGTACCGAGAATGTCTTCGATCGTGCGAAGCGCGTTGACCTGGCTGTAGCGAGTCTTGACGACGGCGCCTTTCTTCACGTACGGGCCAACGACGAACGCGGTTCCGCGATGCGAATCGACGTGGTCCGGACCATCCTGCACGTCGTCTTCAGTAATGATGATCAGCGTGTCCTTGGCGTAAGGGCTGTTGGCAACAGCGTCGACGATTTTGCCGAGTGCCAGATCGCAGTCGGCCTGCTGCCGTTCCGGTGTGTCCACACCGCCGAGCGCGGTACCGAAGCTGCCCATGTGGTCATGGCTGATGCGCAGCAACGACAGGCTCGGCAGCTTGCCGTTGGCGACGTACTGATCGAACTCGCGCTTCCACTCGTTGTAGCGCCACAGGTCCGGATACACCTGGTCGTAGCCGCGGAAGTACACATCGGTAAAGGGAGCCAGGTCGGGATCGAGGGGCGCGACCTGAACCACGCCTGAAAGAAACGGATCGCGAACCGGTGCGGCCTTCGTTCCGACGCTGCCAATGTTGTTGACGAGGAAACCGTAGTTACGCACGGTCCCACCCGCGTTCAGCACCGCGTTGAAGATGTACCCGTCCTGGACGCCGAACGGCGCGTCCGCTGATGCGTGATTTCCCGTGCCGGCCAGCAGGTTCGCGGTACCACCCAGCACACCTGCCGACGCCGTACTGTAATTCGTGGTGCCCGCGGGGCCCGCCGCGGCATCGCGCTGCCCGATCGTCTGCCAGTTGACCGGCACGTTGCGATTCGAGCCTTCGGACTCGTACGAAAGACCGCGGTTGACGAACGCGTAGTTGATCTGCTGCGTAATCGTTTCGGTGTTGGTGACCCGACCCTGCATCGCCCACGACCAGCCGTCCATGCTGCCGTCGCCTGGATGCATGAAGTTGTCGAGGGTGACGAACTGTGTCGCGAGCTTGTGATTGTTCGGGGTAAGGGCCTGCCCGAATTGGGTGATGCTTGGATCCACGCTCGCGCCATTGTTCAAGTCGCCGAGAATCTGATCGAAGGTCCGGTTCTCCTTCACGACGTAAATGACGTGCTTGATGTGGTTCCTCAGGAACTGCATCGTCTGCGAGTTGCCGGCTTCGTTCTTGTGCGAGTAGAAGTTGTTGTCGGCGACGATGTCTGTCAGGTCATCCAGTTCCTTGCCATCCGGGACCGGAGCGCTGACCAGCGAGGCGCGCTCCAGCTGAAATTGGTAATGGTTCGACGCGGACGCTGCGATGTCGGCAGCGACGTTCGCCGGGACTTTCGGCGCAGCGCACGTTGGGGGGGCGCCGATGCAGTCCGTGGCGCTTGCGAGGTGCCCCGGGTTCGGTCCCGTCACGCTCTTTCCGTTGACGATGTACATCCACTTGCCGTCGGCGCTGAGCGTGATGTCGTGTGGCTCGTACGCGGTTGGAATCAAGCCGGCGACCCTGTTCGCCTTGCCACCGCTCAGCGGGATCACGGCGATTGAATTCGAGCCGCTGTTGACCGCATACAGCGTGTCGCCATCGGGCGACAGCGTGACGGCCGACGTCGCCGCGCCGGTGTATTTCTGCGGCCCTGCCAGCATCCCGTTCGGGGCGCGCGCGTCGATCCTGGCGACCACCTTGTTGGTCGATGTGTCGATGACCGCGACCTGGTCGGCGTTGTCCTGAGCGACATACAGCCGCGACTGCGACGCGTCGAGCGTCATGCCCAGTGCGTTGCCGTCGAGTTTTATGCGTGCAAGCAGATGGCCGGCGGTCAACGACGACACATCGACCACGACCACTTCACGGTCGCGGTCCGACGACACGTAGGCAGTGCCGTTGCCCTTCATCACAACGCCATAAGGGAAGGTCCCGCCCGCGGCGCCGTTGTTCCCCTCGTTGTTAGCGAAGAACGGCCGTAGGTCGTGCTGGTACCTGACCGTTTTTGTCGCGGTATCGACAACGCTGATGGAATCGTTGTAGTTGTTTGCAACCACCAGCGTTGCACCGTTGGCGGAAACATCCAGGCCGGCGGCGTTCGGCACCACGCCGAGTCCAACTCCCTGGTTCGCGTGATTGAGCAGAATCGTTCCCGCAGGCGAGTAGCTGCCGCCACTCTTCGTATACACGTAGATGACATCGTCCCTGCCGCCTGCGGCGTACAGGGTATTGCCGTCAGGCGAGAAGGCGAGGCCGACGTGTGAATTCGTCTGCTTGATGACCTTCGTGAGCGCTGGGTGCGCCTTGTTGGCGCCCTCAACGTTGTAAAGGAAGATGTACTGGGTCGAATTGGGGGCATCGGTCGTGGCGTCTGGCTTCACGAGAGAGTTGTGCCCGGCGGTGAGCACCGCCAACGTGGTGCCGTCCGGACTCAGCTTCGACCGGACCGCCATTCCCGCAATGAAATTCGGATACGGCATCAGGCCCGGGTTCAAGTACTGCTGCACGGCATCTTCAATCGCGGTGGGTGAAACGTACTGGCCCGGCGCAATCCTTACCCTGTCTATGCTTTCTTGGTTGTGACCACGACCCTGGCCTTGCCCGTTCCCGTTGCCCTGGCCGTTCCCGTTGCCCTTCCCATTCCCGTTGCCGTTCCCGTTGCCCTGGAGGTAGGCGCCGGCGGATAACCCGAGCAGTACTAACGAGGTGAAAACGGCCACCCCAAGCAGATGTCGCAGCGATCGTTTTGTCATGATGGAGATCCTCTGTGGATGTCACACGAACATTCGGGGAAGCGTGCCTGCGGCGTGTGACAAGGTCTCGATGCTGTCGAAAAGCGCCTGTAAACGTTTTGCGACAGCGCACACGGCACTCGTTACAGAGTCGCGACATCGACGGACTACGATTCCGCGTCATGCAGCGAATCGCACTCGAGGCGCTCGGCGTGTCGAAGCGGTACGGAGATCGGGAAGTTCTGGATCGCGTCGATCTCGTCGCTCGATCCGGCGTGCTCCACGGTCTTCTCGGGCCAAACGGCGCAGGGAAGACGACGCTCATGAGGGTGCTGCTCGGACTTGTGCGACGCAGCGCGGGCGCCATCCGCCTTCTAGGCCGCGATCTCGACGCGTGCGATGGCCGCGTGCCGAATGGAGTCGCCGGATTCGTGGAGACGCCCGCGTTCTATCCGTACCTGTCCGGACGACAGAATCTCGCTCTCCTCGTCGATCTCGACGAGGAGCAGGGGTCGAATCCCCGCCATCGAGTAACCGAAGCGATCGATCAGGTCGGCCTCGGCGCCGAGGCCGACACTCAGGTGCGCAATTACTCGGCCGGCATGCGTCAGTGCCTCGGTATCGCCGCGGCCCTGCTTCGGTCTCCACGGTTGCTGTTCCTCGACGAACCCACAAGTTCGCTCGACCCGGCGGCCGCGCGTCATGTGCGGACGCTTGCTCGACGACTAGCCGACGGGGGAACCGCCGTCGTGTGGAGCAGCCATGACATGAGCGAGGTGGAGGAGCTCTGCTCGACTCTTACCGTCGTCAACCACGGCCGGATTGCCTTCGAGGGCTCGGTTGAACGCCTGCGAGAGCGTGCGCCCGCGATGCTTCACCTGCTGCACACGAGTAACGATGCGGCCGCGCTCTCGCTGGCGTCCTGCCGACGCAGCCTCAAAGTGTGGAATGCCGGCGATGACGGTCTCGAGATCTCTGCGGACGTCGACGCACTCGATGCGTATGTCATTGCCCTCGCGAGCGCGGGCGTCGCCGTTCGGTCGTTGGAGCGACGCACGCGGTCGCTCGAGTCGCTGTTCCTCGAACTCACCGTCATCCGGCCGTCGGAATGGGAGCGTACGCCCGTGCAGGCAAACGAACATGCGGAGTCAGTCGCATCGTGACGATCCACGGCGTACGGGCCGTCGTTCGCGTGGAGCGCTCCAAGCTGGCAGGCCAGATCAAAGCTCAGGTCGTGCTCGCAGCGTGCGTACTGGGTCCGTTTGCGTTTGCTGCGGTCATACGGCTTCAAAGCAGTCTGCCGGAGGACACGCTGTTTGGCCGGTCGGTCAGGCAATCGGGATTCGCCGTCCCGCTCGTCGTCCTCGGATTTGCCGCGTTGTGGGCTCTGCCAGTGCTGACCAGCGTCGTCGGCGGAGATCTCTTTTCGGCTGAGGACCGCTACGGCACGTGGACAACGCTGCTGACCCGCTCCCGTAGCCGCGGCGAGTTCTTCGTCGGAAAGACGCTGACTGCGCTTGGGTTCTCGCTGCTCGCCATCATCGTCCTGGCATCGAGCAGCATCGCTGCCGGGACGCTCGTGGTGGGCGCCGACCCGATTGTGGACCTGTCTGGTGTCCTGCTCGCTCCGGCGGAAGCGCTCCGTCGGGTCGTTCTGGCGTGGGCGTCGGTGCTGCCGCCGGCATTCGGGTTTACGGGGCTGGCGGTACTGGTGTCCGTCGTTTCGCGCAGCAGTGTCGCCGGTATCGGACTACCGGTCGCCATAGCGATGGCTATGCAGCTCTGTGCGCTGGTGGACGGGCCCGAGCCTTTACGTCGATCGCTGATCACGTCTGCGTTCGGCGCGTGGCATGGACTCTGGACCGAACCACACTTCTACGCGCCCCTGGTTCACGGCACGATCGTCAGTGCCCTGTACCTCGTCGTTTGCGTTGTGCTGGCTTGCTGTGTGATGCAGCTGCGCGACATCGGACGGTGACCATGAACGCTGAACAACGTCGCCGGTGGCACGGGGCCTTCGGACTGCTCGCACTCGCGGGCTCGCTTGGATGCGGCGCGAGCGCCATTACGCCGGCGCGAATCGAAGCGTCAATCGCGTCGACGTTCGCCAACCTCGTGCATGTGCAAGTGTCGTGGCTCGGACTGCCGCCGATGGCGGCGTCAGCGTTCGCGGTCAACGCCACCTGCCGGAGGCCGGGCGGAGGGAACAATATCGGCTCGGGCGAGTGGACGTGTGCCTTGGTATGGAAGGGACCCGATAAACAAACGCTGACGGACACCTACGATCTGTTTGTCACCACTGACGGGTGTTACACGGCAACCGTCGCGACGGAGAATCTTGGCGGCCCGACCCTCAAGGCGAGAGACGGCACAGACGTCAGAAACCTCCTGTACGCGTTTGAAGGTTGCTTCGATACCATAGGTCGCCTTCACCACATTCGTTCAACGGTCTCGGTCTTGCGCCGCGGCGGACGTAGCAGCGCAGGTCACGACCGCAAAAAGGAGAACGGTGCACCGCAAGGGAACCTCCGATTCGGAAGTGCAAGGTTGCGCGGGAGTGCGCAGGAGAACTTAGACAGCGGGTATGTAGCGGCTGTGATCGTCGTCTAACTTCGGAGTAGTTCGCGTTCGTTCGCGGTTCAGCCAACAGCGAGGCGCACTTCGCACGCTCGACGCACCATCGTCACGGCTCTGTCGTGTCTGCGATCGAAACTCGCCGTGGCCTTACCCGAGCACCGTCAATGAAGGCGAGGTTCCCATTCGAAGACGTCGACCTTGTCTGCCTTGATTGCGGCGACATCTTTCTGTGGGACGGCAGAGCGCAGCAGCGATGCTTCGAGGAGCAACGGCAGCCGCCGCGTCGTTGCTCGGTGTGCCGCGACGAACGCCGTCATGGTCGTGCACTCGTGCGCGAACGCGTCTTCGATCTCAACCCCACTCGATCGTAGAGGCTCGATCGTAGAGGCGGACCTTCAGGTCCGCCTTTCCTCGTGCCGGCCGCCAGGGCCTTCGTGGTCATTCAGACGGCTCGACTCGAATCAGTGAAGCTCCGAGATTGTTGCCGATCCAGAACTTCGGAGGATTGCTCCCGTTATCAACGTTCACGCGGCGGATGTTCGTCATCCGCGGGAGCAGGTATTCCAGGACTTCGCCCGTCCTCGTGTTGACGCGAACGACGCGATCGTTGTTCATCCCGCCGGCCCAGGCGAAGCCAGCCTTGTCGGCGATCGCATCGTAGACGTTGGTCCATGGAGTCGGCATCGACCACTCCTGGAATTTCTCGGTCTTTGTGTCGAACATGCCGATCTTGTTGCCACGGAACTCGGCGAACCAGAGACGGTCCTGCGCGTCCATGTGGCCGCGGCGCGGTCCGGCGTTCGGCGTCGGCGTCGGATAGGGCGTCACCTGCTTCGTCTTTCCATCGATCTTGATGATGTAGGTCCCGTTCAGGTTCATACCGTAGAAATTGTTCTTCGAGTCGGACGCGACGCCGTACGAGCTGAGCTCCTTGACGAGCGCGGCATCCTTCACGCCGACGCCATAGTCAACGGTCTTCCACTCGCCGGTTTTCACGTCCACCTGGTATTCGTTGTCGCCACCGATCCACACCTGCCCGTCGACGTCGGCATTGATCGGCATCACCATGGCGATGCGTGCTTCATCGCGATTGCCGAAATCGGGCGAGCCCCACGTTTGAAACATCTTCGTCTTGCGATCGAACTTCGCGAGGCTGCCCTGGTACATCGTGCCCATCCAGATGTTTTCCTGTTTGTCGAGCACGAGATCCAGCGAGCCCTGCGGCGCGCCAGGCTTGGTAATCGGCAGCGGGTATTCCGTCACCTTGCCGGTCTTCGGCTCCAGCATGCCGAGCATGTGCGTCCCGAAGTCGGCGTACCACACGTTCCCCTGCGAATCGGCCGCGGCATCGTGCGGCAGCGTCTCTTTTCGCGGCAGATCGTATTCAGTGATGACGACGCGCGTCGCCTTCCCCGTCGGCCGTGGATACGTCTTCAACGGATAGGTCCAGGTCGTCCGCCCCTCACTGAGATTGAGCGTCGCGAGGTAGCGCGCCGCCGCACCGACGCGATCCTTCATCACCGGATCCTCGCCTTCGCGGCCGCTCATGCTTTGCTGCATGATCGGATTGTTGTTGCCGCCGCCATGCTCGTGGGGCCGCAGCTGCGGCCGTTCAGGCGTGCTTCCCTGCGCATAGCGTCCCATCCGCTGGAGCACTGGTATCCATTGCTCCGCAGTGTGCGTACTACGCGCGACGCGCTCGAGTGTGTGGCACTGCGTGCAATTGAGCAGGCCGTTCTTCATCTCGGTCGTACCCGGCCAGCTCAGAAACCACTCGCCGTTGGTGAGCTGTGCGGCGAGGTCCTTCGTTTTCGCGAGCGTCAGATCGAGCTGTGCGGAACGGCCCGCGGCGACGTCAACAGCGGATGGAGAGTCGAGGTCGTAGCCGGTTGCGCGGATGCGGATGGTGTACGCGCCGGGCTCCAGCCGATTGGCTGGAAACGCGTAGCGGCCCTGCGCGTCGCTCATGACGCTGACGGTCATCGTCGAACCGGTTCGCTTGGCGCTGACGACGACGCCTTCCATCGGTCCGTCAGCCTGCGACGAAACGATGCCGGTCAACGCCGCGGAGGCGGACACCTGAGCGGCCATGTGACTACTCGCCGCCAGCATCAGCGCGGCGACGGAGAATGCGAGGGAAACCGAAAAAATTTGCGCGCGACTCATCGCTTCAGCTCCTTACCATTGAGCATTGACCATCGGCCGTTGGGCATCGGGCACTGCGCATTGAGCATCGGGCCTTAGCCGCGAAGAAGACCCACATCATGGCCCCCAACACCGCGTAAGTGCAATGGCGGCACTATATAATCCCCGCATCAGAAAAACGGGTCTTGGCCGGCCTGGAGGAATGTGATGAAGAAGTTTGTTTGGCTGCTGCTGTTCTGTGGAGTCGTCGGGCTGTCGTTATCGCTGCAGGCGCAGCAGGCCCCCGCGGACCTCATTCTTACTAATGGAAAGATCATCACCGTCAACGACACCTTCCAGATTGCGCAGGCGGTCGCCGTGCGCGGCTCGCGCATCGTCGCCGTCGGCAGCAATGCCGACATCACGCGTCTGGGGGGACCGAATACACAGCGGATCGACCTGCGGGGCAAGTCGATGGTCCCCGGCTTCATCGACAACCACGCGCACTTCCAGGAGGAAGGCGCCTACTGGACGATGGAGCTTCGCTTCGACGGCATGGACACGCGCAAGAAGGTGCTTGACGCGATTGCCGCGAAGGCGAAGGCGACACCAAACGGCGGATGGGTCTACAACCTCGGCGGCTGGTCGCCCGCCCAGTTCTCGGATGACAAGCGTGAGTTCACGCGCGAAGAGCTCGATAAGGTCGCCCCGAACAATCCGGTGTTCCTGCAGTTCACGCGCTGGGCGCAGTACCTGAATAGCAAGGCAATCGAGCAGCTCGGTCTCGACAAGATGACCGAACCGTGGATCGAACGTGACGCGAGCGGTCGCCCGACCGGCATCACGCGCGTCGCGGGCCGAAACATGCTGTTCAACAAAGCCGGATTCCTGAAGACCGAGAACGGCGGCAAGGCCGAATTGCCGGCTGACGTCATCAAGAACAACCAGAAGGCGATGCTGAAGGATTTCGCGATCGCCGGCTTGACGGCATCGGGCGGCCAGTGCCTGTGGGATGACCTCTATCGCGAGTTCGAGCGTGAAGGGACGGCGAGCATGCGCTTCTTCTGCTTCCGGACCGTGCAGGCCGGCGGACGCGGCGCGGGCGTGTTCGACAAGCAGCTGGCGGAGGTCGCCAACCTCCGGTATCACGACGGCAACGAGTGGATGGACAACTCGAACTACGGCGAACGGTTCCCAGGCGGAGGCGGCGGCGACGTGCTGGCGCCGGGCCCGGAACCGATCGCATCGCAGGAAGCATGGGACACGTGGGGCCGCTTCGGGCTCGCCGCGGCAAAGGCCGGAGTTCCGGTGCAGCTCCACACGGTGACGGAAAAGGCGATTGACGCACAGCTCGATCAGGTCGAGAAGATCGCCAAGCAGGTCGACATCAGGCCACTGCGGTGGGCATTCATGCACATGGAAGCGGTCACGCCCGCGCAGGTCGAGCGCATGAAGAAGCTGAACATGTTCCTCGCCATCAACCCGCGGGAAACCGTGTCCGGTGGACTCCTTCATCAAATCCAGGGCGACAAGGCGTTCGGGATGCCGCCGTTGAAGGAGATTCAGGACAGCGGCATCATGTGGGGCCTCGGGACCGATGCCTTCGAGGTCAACCAGTTCCGGCCGTTCCAGACACTGTACTGGTGCGTGACCGGCAAGATGGTCGGCGGCACGGTCGTCAACACCCACACCATCAGCCGCGAGGCAGCGCTCATCGCGCACACGCGCAGCAACGCGTACCTGTTCTTCCGGGAGACCGACCTCGGCTCGATCCAGCCGGGCCGCTTCGCGGATCTCGTCGTCACCGACAAGGATTACCTGACGATTCCCGCCGAGCAGATCAAGGACATCAAATCCGTGCTGACGGTCGTCGGCGGCCGAATCGTGTACGACGCGTCAAAGGACGCGCCCTCGACGTCAACTAAGTAGTGGAGGGCGGGTCCTTCTGGACCCGCCGGGAGTGATCAATGAATGTTTCCAGGTTCGTCGTTGTTCTTCTTCTCGTGATGGGCTTCGCGGCCGCGAAGCTGCCCGCACAGGGCCAGGGGGGCGGCCGTGGCGGTCCACCTCCGCAGGTCGTCGACAAGGCGACGCCGGAGATCATGAACGAGGATCCGCAGACCGAGCAGCGGTCGCAGGATCGCGTCGGCTTCCCCGCTCACAAGATCATCGGCAACCTTTACTACATCGGCACGGTGACACTCTCGTCGTACCTGATCACGACGCCGCAGGGGAATATCGTCATCAACAGCGATTACGAAGAGACGCTGCCGCTGATGAAGAAGGCGATCGAATCGCTCGGCTTCAAGATGGAGGACACGAAGATTCTGCTCGCGAGCCACGCGCATCCCGATCACCAGATGGGAGATGCCGCGTTCAAGCAGATGACGAGCGCGCAGACGATGTTCATGGCGGAGGACGTGCCGGCGCTGCAGAACATGAAGGCGGGCGGCAAGGAGCATCCGATCGACAAGATCATTCATGACGGCGACAAAGTGGAGCTCGGCGGCACGACGCTGACCGCGCACCTCACGCCCGGCCACACGCTCGGCACCACGACCTGGACGTTTCCCGTTCGCGACGGTGGACGTACATATAACGTCGTCATAGTTGGCGCTGGACTTCCCGACGATGCACGCATCGTCTACAACCAGCAGAATCCCAAAGCCGCCGATCAGTGGGCTGAGTCGATCGCCACGCTCGAGAAACTTCCCTGCGACGTGTTCCTGGGCGCGCACAGCTGGTTCTTCAACCTGACCGGCAAGTACAAGAAGCTGCAGGCGAATCCGAAGGCCAATCCCTATCTTGATGCGGCGGGCTACAAGAAGTTCGTCGCGGAGATGAAGACGACGCGCGAAAAATTGATCAAGGAACAGACAGCCGCAGGTCCACCGCCTCCGCGTGGCGGCGGCGCCGGGCGAGGCGGCAACTAGTCGTCTGACTGCCGCCGCGGCGGCTTACTGCTTCGCAAGCTCGATCACACCGTCCGCGTACGTGCCTTCGCACGTATCCGATCCGGTGTACGTGCCGGCGATGCGGCGGTCGGACACCTTCGCCGTCGCCTTGAGCTCGGCGTCGCAGATCGGCGCCGGCACGTCGCCCCCGGCGGGAAACTTGATCGAGATCGTCAGCTCGTCACCTGACACTATTCCGGCCAGTGTTCCTCTCGTGACCTTGTGGCACGACCCGCACGTGCCGTCTGTCGGGTCAACCGCGTTGATCTCGGCGGTGCCAGAGATCGACGCTCCGGTCTGGGCGATCATCGGATGAGCGCACATTGAATTCCCCTCTCGGATCCATGTGCTGACGCCGTCGAGTTCGCCAGGCAGCGGCACCGGCTGAAACGGGGTGGCGACGCGGGAGCGGTGACCGTCGATGACGCCGCGGAGATCGCTCAGAAGAAGGACGCCGACCTCGCGCTTAGCGACGCGTTGTCGTCGTTGGCGGCGTTTGACGACCGGATGAGCCAGGTGGTGGAGATGCGACTCTTTGGCGGTCTCAGCGTGCAGGAAACGGCGGAGGTCTTGAACGTGTCGCCCGAAACAGTGATGCGGGATTGGAAGACCGCGAAAGCCTGGCTGCTCCGAGAACTCAGTCGCTCGAAATCCGAGTGACGATCATGTTCGCTCTTTGTTCAGCTTCAAATCATCGACCGCCGAGTCATCACACCCAAGGTGCCGAGTCCGACGGTCGCAATCATCAGACTGCGGGCGCGGCGGAGAAACGCCACCGCAAAGCCAGCCGCAAGCGGCAGGCCCATGACACCGAATACCAACGCATACGAGCCTTCGGCGACGCCTAACTGCAGGGGAACGAACAGGAACGCGAACTCGAAGAACTTGAGCGACGCCTCGGGCACGAATGCCGACCAGGCCGAAGCGACGACGTGGAGCGCATGGAGGAGCACGAACAATTCAAGGACAAGCAGCGCCTGCGCGACCGCTTCGAGAATCGCGACGCTTGTGAATCGACCCGGTGAATCGCGGAACACGATGAGCAGCAGATCCTCCATCTGATTGATCCACGTCATGTCGGGGGTCAGACGTCCGCGCAGTATGCCGACCCGCGCGAGGCCGGCGATGATGGTTCCAATGAGGTAATACCGGCGCGCAATCGCAATCGCCGACACGAGAAGAAACACCACGCATATCGAGACAATGCCGATCGCGACCCTTCTGACCGTTGGACTCGCGTCGAACTCGACGATCAGGTACGCGAGCCCGGTTATCGACATCACGGCCGTCACGAACGTGTAGATCAGATACTCGGTAATCGTGGCGGCGAACGCTTCCTTGAGCGTCAGGCCTCGCGTTTCGAGCAGCCAGGCTTTGGTTGGCTCCGCGAGGACTGGACCTGTCAACGTCAGGGACTGAACCGCTTCTCCAGACAAGCGGATCGCAAGCGCGTCACGATACCGGATCACGTTCGGCCGCAGCACGCAAATGAGCAGCGCGAAAGCCCGCGTGACCTGGTGCGCGGCACCAAGCAGCAGGACGGGGACGAAATACCAGCCGACCTGGTGAAACGCGTTGAGGACGTCCGATGGTCCAAGGCGCCAGAGCAGAACGACCAGAAGCGCGGCGCCGCCAAGGAGCAGCACGACCCGGAGCATGACAGTGCGTCTCGCGTGGGGGCGGCGTCAGCTCGAAAACATCGACCGCGCCAGGAACATCAGATTGGCAGGACGCTCGGCCAGGCGGCGCATATACCAGGGAAACCATTGCTCGCCGTAGCTGATGAGCACCTTCACGCGGTAACCCTCACGTGCCAGGCGAACCTGTTCTGCGCGTTGAATCCCGTACAACATGTGGAATTCGAACGCGTCTCGCGGCATGCCTGTGGCGTCGGCAGCCCGCTGGATCCGCGCGACGAGTTGCTGGTCGTGCGTGCCGAACACGCAGCGGAGACCCGATCGTCGTGCGGCGGCAAGCATCTGCGTCGCAAGCGTGAAATAGCTCTCGTCGACGTCGCTCTTGCGTGGATAGGCGACGCTTGCCGGCTCGTGGTACGCCCCTTTCACGAGGCGAATGCCGCCGCCAAGCGGGATCATCGAGGCGAGGTCGTCTGGCGTGCGGCGCAGATACGCCTGCAGGCAGACGCCGGCGTGCGGATACGCGCGCAGCGCGCGCCGCATGTCGAGTGTCCGTTCGACGTAGAAGCTCTGTTCCATGTCGATCCAGAGGCGGATGCCGCGTCGGCTCGTCTCGTCGGCGAGCATGAGCAGACTCGCCTGACAGTGTTGCGGATCGATGTCCAGACCAAGCTGTGTCAACTTGACCGAAATGTCGCCGTCGAGGCCGCGTCGCTGCAGCTCGCTCGCGACGGTGACGTAATGGGCTGCCGTCTCGTTGGCAGCTGCCGCCACGGTGACGTTTTCACCGAGCCGCGTCAGCACGGCGCCAATGCCGACGCGCTGGAGCTCCGCCGCGGCGGCCAGCGCGTCCTCCAGCCGTTCGCCCGGCATGAACCGGTTGACCGCGCGTCTGACAAACGGGAGCGTTGCGATGTTCTCACGCAGCCAGGTGTTCTGCGAGCCCACGAGGAGGACGTTGCGGACTACCCCATCAGAATCATTGTCCTCTGATCCACATGCGCCGGTGAAATTCGTGTGTACGTAGACTCGCGACGCGGAAATCGTTCGTTGACTATCGACGAAATGACGGGAACCTGTGGCGTTGTGAATGGCGCTGTTTCAGAGCTAAGGCGCCGATCATCGTCGTACTCAAGATCGCACTGTGTGACCAGTCCACGGTCGGCGTAGAGATCACGTCATGCATGCGGAGGAGGCCGACGAAGATGGCGCTGACGGATCGGAATGCCGCGCGCGGCCGATCCGTTTGCGGTCGATGATTCGAAGAAGAGATACGGGTAGGCCGATAAACAACAGGATCAGGACGAGAACGGTGATAACGGTGTCGGCCATATTGTCCGAGTCAGGGCGACAAGGATATGTCGACTGAAGACGAACGCTCCGCCAAGGTCCGCCTTCGATCGGGTCTGACGCTGCTCGTAGACATCCCGGGACCCGGTGATGTCATCCGACGGCAGCAGAACTACTTGATCCGTCTCCGTCTCTGGTTGAACCGTGGAGAACCCGTCCGGTGGCATATGGCATGGGGACCTGTGGGAATCGCGAGACTCGAGGACAACGGGGAAACGCTGATTACCGAGGTGCGTATCGATCGGCGCTCACTCGTCAACGGCTTGTTCTACGGCGTCGATGGCATGCGCGTGGGCGGAACGCGACGCCTGGAGATCGCGCCCCACCTTGGCTACGGAGATCAGGGCATCCCCGGTGTGATTCCAGCCTCCGCGGTGCTGACGGCCGAGATCACGATCCTCGAGGCACGCGCCCGTATGCCCTGATCACGTCTGTCTGATCGATTACAAACTCGCGTGCGTTTCGATATCGTCCCAGTCCTGTTCGAGTCTCCCAGACCCGGATTTCGAAACTGTGACCGTGGTACGTGTTTTGAGCGTGCCGAACGGCGTGGCAGCCATCCTGATTCTCGCGTCGGTCCTTATCGCTCTGTACCTCCGGAGCCTGAACCCCGAAGAGCGAGTGGAGTTCCTGCGCAACTCGCGCGCCAAGACGCAGGCCGCCATCCGCAACGCGCGCGAAGAGGTCACCAAGGTACCTCCGGAGTGCGAACCGTTTGTCCAGGAGCTGAGAGCGCGCACTCAGTTCGTCGTCGTGACGCCGGCGATCCTGGCGCTGAACATCGCGATCTTCATCGGCATGTGCTTCGGCACGGGCGCGCTCAGCGATCCGGCGACGCTCACTGCGTGGGGCGGAAGCGTCGGTCCGCGCACGACCAACGGCGAATGGTGGCGGCTGGTCACTGCGGTCTTCGTGCATGCCGGCCTATTGCGGCTGCTCGCGAATGTGATCGGGTTTGTGAGCGTCGGCTTCATGCTCGAGCGGCTCGTGGGACCCGTCGCCTTTGCCGTCACCTATCTCGCGGCCGGCGTGATGGCGGGTATTGCGGAGCTGTCGGCGCATCAAGTGGCGGTGAACACCGGCGCATCGGGTGCGATATTCGGCGTCTACGGCCTGCTTGCCGCGTCCACGATGTGGGGGTTCTATCGGCCGTCACCGGCAACCATCCCGCGGGCGGCACTGAAAGGTCTTGTGCCGGGAGCGTTTGTGTTCCTCACCGTCGACGTGCTGACGCATGGTCTTCACAGCGATGGACGATTGGTCGGATTGGCCGCCGGGTTCGTCGCCGGTGCGATCCTCGCCACGGGAGGTACAGATCGCAAACCGGCGATGCGACGCGTGTGGGCGACCGTCGGGGCCACGGCTGGCATCGTGATTCTGCTCGGCGCGCCGCTACGCGGCCTCGACGACGCGAGTGCCGTCGTCGCGAGCATCATCGCCGTTGAGGGTCGAACCGCGCACGAGTACGATGCCGAGATCGATCGGGCCAACGATGGGCGCAGCTCGATTCGCGAACGAATCGTGTTGATCGATCAGATCAGGCCACAGCTGCAAGCCTTGCGCGCGCGGCTGGAATCGTTCGATAAGGTGGCGCGCGAGCAACAGCCGCTGGTCGCGAGCGCAATCGAATTTCTGAAGACACGCGACGAGAGCTGGCGGCTGCGAAAAGAGGCGCTGCGCAAGTCGAACCTGCAGATACTTCGTCAAGCGGATTCGGTCGAGCGGATCTCCATCGATGAATTCAGGAAGCTGAAGGCTGTCGCAGGGGGTTAGTCGAACCGCGTCAGTCGTTAGGTTCGAAGTCGTTGGGTCGCCATCCGGCCGCGAACCATGCCCGATCGCAATATCCGATTAGAAGGCTGCCCGCGAGCAGCCGCTCCCCTGCGACTCGTTGGAAAATCGAGCCGTGGTCCATGCGACGAGCGGCGCCTCGAGTGGCGTACCCGGCTGCACGATCCGAACGTGATCCCGCCCGGCGAATGTCCAGTAGTCGAGCCGCTCACCTGCTTCGCAGCGCTGGTGTACATACGCGTCGGTTGCGATCGGCGGCACGACGACGTCCGCCATTCCTTGGGCGATCAGGAGAGGCGCCGCGATCGGCTTGTCAGGAGTGTTCTGCGCGAGTCGTGACGCGAGTGCTGCGTTTGAGTCCACGGCTAGCGCTGTGCCCTCGAACGTCGTCGTCAACGCCGCAATCCGTTTTGGATCCTCGGGCGGCAGGAACCCACAGAGATGTACGATTTCGCGCGCAGCAGCAATTGCCTCGGGACGCAGTGCCTGATCGAACTTCACGTCCGGGTAGAACCGGCTGTATGACAATGCGAGATACGGTCCAAGCCTCTTGGCGACTGCCGGGTTCATCTCGAGGAGGTTCTTGATGTTTGCAGCCGGTGCGATGGCCGCGACGCCGACGATCTTGACATCCGGCGCGTAGCGCGGTCCGGCGATGCCCGTCCACAGCGCTGAATGTCCGCCCTGGGAGTGTCCCCACACGACGGTGCGCTCGTCGAGACTGAGGTCGGGCATCCGCCGCGCGGCCCGCACCGAGTCGAGGGCCGCGCGCGCTTCACCTTCGCCGATCAGGTACGGATGCGGTCCGTTCTTCTCAGTAAACGAGTAGTCAGTGGCAACGATCACCCACCCAGCCGAAACGACTCGGTCGAGCGCGGGAATGCCACTGGTGGGCGCCGACACCAGTGACGGCATGCACTTCTGCAACACGCCTGTCGTCCCGTGCTCCCACGTGATCACCGGACGCGGCCCTTCGGGCGGGTTGACCGGCGCGAACACGGTCGCCACAGCCGTCGCCGACGTCGTGTCGTTGATCGTAGTCGTGTAAAGGATCCGCCAACCCCGCATGCCGGCCGGCAGCGTCACGTGTTCCAGTGGCTCGCTGCGCAGCAAGATGCCCGGTTGGCCGGGCACGTCGGCTGGCGGATCGTAGAACGCATCCGGTGTGCGTGCGGTAAGCCCTGCGGCCTGGGTTTGGGACGCCGATGCGGCGCCGATTGCGACCGAACCGGATGACTCCTGCGAGAATCTACAGCCGGCTCCCACAAGCAGGAAAAAGCAAACCGCCAATGGCCTTGCCATGGCACGACACTCCTGTTGAATTTCGCCTGACCGTACGCGTCCTGGTGACCGCCCAGCTGGCATGAGGTACCGACAACTGCTCGGGTCACTGCGGCTCACGACATGTCGTGGCACGTGTCGGGCGGCACCCGGCGTAATCCGCACAAATTCCCAGCAAGTTCAGGGCAGAACGCGCATCGGTCTGACGCGGGAGCACGTTGTGTACCGCGGCTGTGTATTCATACTCCCCGTGTTGTGGCACTTCGATTCAACTGGCAGACGAAACCCCTCGCGCGCGAGGCAAATCGACCCGCTGCGTGACGCCGATGACGCTGTCGCTTTCCTGCGTCGGACGGAGGTTGTCATTCTTCAAATTCGAATGCGGACCGAATGCATATTGCCCGGGCAGGTTGAACTGGAGTCCAGCGTAGAGGCGGAATCGGAGTCGGTCGTCGTGCAAGCCGTGCACAGCAGTGCCGGCGGCGGTGAGGAGCACCGGCGATTCGCGGCTCTGCTCACCGTGTAATTCGCCCAGCAGCTCGAGACCTCGACGCACAGTGATTTCAGTCGAAACGCCGTAGATCCATTCATCGTCACCGCCGCGCACAACGTTCCGCCCGACTTCGCCATTGATCTCGATGTGCCCCATCTCCACTGTGAATTCCGTCGGCAACAGGAACCGTGGACCGTCGGCGACGAGACCCTTGTTCAACATCGTCTTACTCGAGTTGACTTCCAGCGGCGGATAGATCGACCAGGCAACCCTCTTCCCTTCTTCGCCGAGAAAGCGCCACTTGACACCGTAGTCCGCATTTCCCGGCCCTGTCCCCGCGGACTCGCCATGCTCACGAACGTGCAGCCACGGGATTTCGAACTTGAGCTGGATGCGTCTACCGACGCCGTAGTTGATGTCGGCGAGTGGCTGCTCTGTCCGCCGCTCCGACAACGACTATTCGACGATGGCCGCGAGATTGATTTCCCAGTATCCAGGGCCCGGCGTGTCCGGGTCGTCGGTGATGAGCGGAGGGCCTCCCTGCCCGAACGCGCGCGCGGGCACAAGAAGAATCAGGATGGCGAGACTTCCAACGATCGTGCGAGTCACGGCATTTCGTGGCGCGAGCGCCTCGACATCGCAGATCACGTGGAGAATAGGCTGCCCCGCCGACGTCCGACTTGACGAGCGCAGAAATCATGCCGATTATGGCGACGATGGCTCGACGCGCAGCCCCCACAGGACGAGGCTGAATGCGAGTAGCGAGGCCCAGTACGAGAAACAGGACGCTCTGAAGAGACGCCAGCGTGTGTGCGGACAAACCGAGGCGCGGAGCTGCGAGCCTCGGAATGAAAAAGCCTTCCACTGAAGCGACGAGCAGGAGCGCGATCCCCAGCTGCAGCAGCCGATGTCCTTGTCGCGCCAGGATGTTATGTGTGCCTGTCGCCATATCGATCGCTCCTACGCAGCTAGTGGATTTCTTCAGATTGCAAAGCTAATCGCCTTCGCGACGGTGTTGCTGTCGCCGAAGAGCAAGCGCTAACCTCGACCACTTTGAGCGCCATCCCTGTCGATAGGACATCATGTGCCGTACAAAGCGGCAACGCGTCCATACGAACCAAAGGTTGGATCGGAGCGGAGGGCCGGGTTCGAACCCACCGTAGCGCCGTGGGTCGCTGGTTGCATGTCAGAAAACGCCAGGCTCAACCGGCACGCTCATGGTCAGCGCACCACACGCCGAAGGAGAGTGACCATACCGCATGCGACACCCTCGCACGTTGCCGCGCACGCGTTCATCAAGAGTGCCCACGGCATCCCCTACCAGGTGAACGATGTGGCTCGCGCCGTCACGTTCTATACCGAGCATCTCGGGTTCAGGATGGAGCATCAGCAACTTCCGGCGTTCGCGAGCGTGTCGCTGGGAAATTCGCAACTCCTGCTGAGCGGCCCAAGAGAGACGTGACGAGATCTGGAACCTGATCACGAGGAGAGGATGACGACCATGGCTGACAAGATCAAAATCGCGGCTTGCCTGTGGTTCAACAAGAACGCCGAGG
>Ga0114129_10001474_pt1 | contig 31871 bp, 29 predicted proteins | sample RhiMetdeltSRZDD1_FD_80071 | JGI IMG/M metagenome (GOLD analysis project Ga0114129, IMG submission 80071) | Populus rhizosphere microbial communities from Tennessee, USA - Rhizosphere MetaG P. deltoides SRZDD1 (version 2) (version 2) | ecosystem: Host-associated > Plants > Roots > Rhizosphere >...
AAGGGTAGGGCGAGCCGCAGGACGTCGTGGGACTGGGGCCCCACCGTCCGAGGCGAGCGAAAAACGAAGAAGATGAATATCACCGGCGTGATCCAGGCGGGCGGGCGCAGCACGCGCATGGGCGGCGAGCCCAAGGCGCTGCTCGAGCTCGGCGCCAAGCGCATCGTCGAGCGCGTGGTCGACGCGCTCGCCGCGGTGCTCGACGACCTCCTCGTGGTGACGAACACGCCGGAGCGCTACGAGTTCCTGCACCTGCCGATGGTCGGCGACCGGTATCCCGAGGGCGGCGCGCTCGGAGGTATCTTCACCGGACTCGACGCCGCGGGCGGCGACGCGGTGTTCAACGTCGCCTGCGATATGCCGTTCCTGCACCCCGAAGTCGTGCGGCTCGTGCTCGCGCGGGCGGGCGACGCCGACGTGGTGATCCCGCGGGTGGAGGGCCAGTACGAGACGATGCACGCGCTTTACGCCAAAGTGTGTCTGGCGCCGATGCAGGCTCGGCTCGATGCGGGACAGCTCAAGATCACCGGCTTCTTCCCCGACGTCCGCGTGCTGGAGATCACCGCCGACGCCGTGGCGCGGCACCGCGCTCCGCGGACCGTCTTCATGAACGTCAACACGCCGGACGAGCTCGCCCGAGCGCGCGCGCTCGCCGCCGAGATCGGCCGATGGTGAGGCTGCGGCCCGTCCTTGTGGTTCATTACCACGAGATCAGCCTCAAGCGCGGCAACCGTCCGCTGTTCCTGCGGTATTTGCGGCGCAACGTCGAGCACGCGGTCGCCGATACCGGCCCCGTGGCGATCGAGCAGCTGTCGGGCCGGATCCTCGTGGATCTCGAGGGCCATCCCGCGCCCGAAGCCGCGCGCGATCGCGTGGCGCGGGTGTTCGGCGTGGCCAGCGTGACGATCGCGTATCGCACGCCGTCGACGCTCGACGCGATGAAGGCGCTGCTGGAGCGGCTGCTGGAGGGCCGGACGTTCGGCTCCTTCCGCATCAGCGCCCGACGCGCGTTCAAGACCTATCCGATGACGAGCGTCGAGCTCAATCGCGCGCTCGGCGCGTTCGTGCTCGAGCGCGTGCGCACGCGCGTGGATCTCGAGCACGCCGAGCAGGACATCCACGTCGAGGTGCTGCCGGCGGAAACGTACATCTCGCTCGACCGCAGCGAGGGACCGGGAGGCCTGCCGGTCGGCGCCTCGGGGACGGTCGCGGCGCTGCTGTCCGGGGGCATCGACTCGCCCGTGGCCGCCTGGCGGATGATGAAGCGCGGCTGCCGCGTCCTGTTCGTGCATTTCCACAGCGTGCCGTACCTGCCGGCGACCTCGCAGGCCAAGGCGCGTGCGCTCGTCGAACGCCTCACGGCCTGGCAGTACGCCTCGCGGCTGCACCTCGTGCCCTTCGGCGAGATCCAGCGCGAGGTCGTGCTGAGCGTGCCGCCGCCGCTGCGCGTCGTGGTGTATCGGCGGTTGATGCTCCGCATCGCCCAGGAGCTGGCGCGGCGCGCCGGCGTGCCGGCGCTCATCACGGGCGAGAGCCTGGGGCAGGTCGCCTCGCAGACACTCGAGAACATTGCGTGCATCGACGAGGCGGCCGCGCTGCCCGTCCTGCGCCCGCTGATCGGGATGGACAAGCTCGAGATCACGGCCGCGGCGCAGCACATCGGCACGTTCGAAATCTCCATCGAGCCGGACGCCGATTGCTGCACGCTGTTCACGCCGCGCCATCCGGCGACCCGTGCGACGCTCGACGAGATCCGCGCGGTCGAGCGGCCGCTGGACCTCGAGCGGCTCGTCGCCGCCGGGGCGGACGGCGCGACGCTCGAAGCGTTCGCGTTTCCCGCCGCCGCCGCTGCCGTCTCCTGATCGCGACCCGGTCCCCGAGATATGGGGGCGCTTGACGCAGCACGCCACAATCGGTATGGTGCGCGTATGTCGGTCATCGCCATCGGAGCGGACCACGCCGGCTACTCGCTCAAGGAGCGGCTCAAGACGTGGCTGGCGGCCGACGGGCATCGGATCCTCGATCAGGGAACGCATTCGTCGGAATCCGTCGACTATCCCGACTACGCAGCGGCCGTCGCCGAGAGGGTGCGGGCGGGTGATGCCGAGTGGGGCATCCTCGTGTGTGGCTCCGGTATCGGCATGGCGATGGCCGCCAACAAGGTCTCGGGCGTCCGCGCGGCGGTGGCCACCGATCCGGGTGTGGCGCGGCTGTCGAGGCAGCACAACGACGCCAACGTGTTGGCGCTCGGCGCGCGGCTGATGGCGCCCGGGCAGGCGCTCGCGGTCGTGCAGGCCTGGCTGGCCACGCCGTTCGAAGGCGGCCGCCACGCGCGCCGTGTGGACAAGCTCGCGCAGCTCGACGCCGCCCGAAAGGAGCACGCGGTCGATGCAGCGGCTGGCTGAGGTCGATCCCGAGATCGCGAAGGCGCTGCGCGAGGAGGCGCAGCGACAACATCGCAATCTCGAGCTCATCGCGTCGGAGAACTTCGTGTCGGAGGCGGTGCTGGAGGCGGCCGGCTCCGTGCTCACCAACAAGTACGCCGAGGGATATCCGGGTCGGCGCTACTACGGCGGCTGTGAGATCGTCGACGTGGTCGAGGACCTGGCCATCGCGCGCGCCCGGGAGCTGTTCGGAGCGGAGCACGCCAACGTCCAGCCGCACTCCGGCGCGCAGGCGAACATGGCCGTCTACTTCACGCTGCTCAAGCCCGGCGACACCGTGCTGGGGCCGAATCTTTCGCACGGCGGACATCTCACCGCGGGCAGCCCGGTCAACTACTCGGGCAAGTTTTACTCGATCGTCGCCTACGGGGTCCGCAAGGACACCGAGCGCATCGACCTGGACCAGGTGCGCGACCTCGCCAGGCAGCACCGGCCCAAGCTGATCATCGCCGGCGGCTCGGCCTTTCCGCGCGCGATCGACTTCAAGCCGTTCGGTGAGATCGCTCGCGAAGTCGGCGCGGCGCTCATGGCCGACATCGCGCATCCCGCGGGACTCGTGGCGGCGGGGCTGCACCCCTCGCCCGTGGGCATCGCGGACTTCGTGACCTCCACGACCCACAAGACCCTGCGAGGACCGCGCGGCGGTCTCGTCCTGTGCGGAGCCGCGCACGGGGCGGCGCTCGACAAGACCGTGATGCCCGGTGTGCAGGGCGGGCCGCTGATGCACGTGATCGCGGCCAAGGCCGTCGCGTTCCGCGAGGCCCTGACGCCGGCGTGGCGCGCCTATCAGCAGCAGATCGTGAAGAACGCGAAGGCGCTCGCCGACGCCATCCAGGCGCGCGGCTTCCGGCTGGTCAGCGGCGGCACCGACACGCACCTGCTGCTCGTCGATCTCTCCTCGCGCGGCATCACCGGTAAGGACGCGCAGGAGGCGCTGGACCGAGCGTGGATCACCGTCAACAAGAACACGATCCCGTTCGAGACGAAAAGTCCGATGATCACCAGCGGCATTCGGCTCGGCACGCCGGCCGTCACCACGCGCGGGATGAAAGAGCCGGAGATGGCCGAGATCGCGCGGCTGATCGACCGCGTGCTGTCGGACCTCGGCTCGGGCTCCGTCGAGGCGACCGTGCGTGGCGAGGTGCAGGAGCTGACGGCGCGCTTCCCGCTGTATCCCGACCGGACCAAGTGAGGGGCACGCGATGAAGTGTCCGTTCTGCGGCCACACGGAGGATCGAGTCGTCGACTCCCGGGTCGGACGCGACGGGGAGTTCATTCGCCGGCGTCGCGAGTGCCTCAAGTGCCACCGGCGCTACACGACGTACGAGTACATCGAGGACGTACTGCCGCACGTGGTCAAGCGCGACAACCGGCGCGAACCGTTCGACCGCCAGAAGCTGCGCGGATCCATCCTCAAGGCCTGTGAGAAGCGTTCCGTCGGCGTGCAGGCGGTGGACGACATCGTGGCCGACATCGAGGCGCGCCTGCACGAGCGGGCCGAGAAGGAGATCTCGAGCCTCGAGCTGGGCGACATGGTGATGGAGCACCTGCAGAAGCTGGATCAGGTCGCCTACGTGCGGTTCGCGTCCGTGTACCGGCAGTTCAAGGACATCAACCAGTTCATGGACGAGGTGAAGGGGCTGCTCAAGGACGACAAGAGCAAGGGCCCCGTCCTGCCCCGACCAAAGCCGGCCCTCACCAAGAAGTAGCCCCTCCTGCGCCAAGATGTGGTGCATCGACACTGCATCGGTCGCTACCGCTGGGGGGCCGGCCGCATCGATGTCACGTTGACTTCGCCAACTGCACGGGGTACGGTTGCCACACCTTCGCCAACCTCCTGCGCCACGGAGCCCATCGTATGAAGCGCGCGCTGAAGAAGCTCGTGTTCGTCGAGCCCAAGTCCACGCACCTGCACGTCTATAGCCGCGTCTGCATTCCCCGGCTCGGCTCGGTGCTGCTGGCCACGATCATGCGCGCGAAGGGCTACGACGTGCGCGTCTACATCGAGGACATCCACGACCTCGACATGGGCGAGGTGCTCTCGGCGGATCTCGTGGCGATCTCCGCCATCACGTCCACGGCCCCCCAGTCGTACCGGCTGGCCGATCGCGTGCGCGAGGCGGGGGCGATCGCCGTGATGGGAGGGACGCATACCAGCTTCCTGCCCGACGAAGGCATGCAGCACGCGGATTTCGTCGTGCGCGGCGAGGGCGAGTTCGCCTTTCAGGAGCTGGTGGACGCCATCCAGCGCGGCGCGGGCTTCGAGCAGATCCAGAACCTGACCTATCGCGCGGACACCGGGGTGCTCGTCCACAATCCCGAGCGGCCGAAGATTCCCAACCTCGACGTCAACCCCATCCCGGATTACCGGCTCATCGAAGGTTGGAAGCCGGGCGGCGTGATCTCCGTGGCCACCTCGCGCGGCTGCCCGTTCTCGTGCACCTTCTGCTCGGTGCCCGGCATGTACGGCCACGCGTTCCGCACGCACTCGATCGAGCGCGTGCTGCAGGAGCTGCAGAGCCACAAGGGCAACCTCTACACCTTCTTCGCCGACGACATCTTCACGGCGAACAAGAAGCGCTGCAAGGAGCTCTTGCGCGGGATGATCCAGCGCGAGCTCACGCCGCAGTGGGGCGCGCAGGTGCGCACGGAGACGGTCGACGACCCCGAGCTGCTGCAGCTCATGCGCGACTCCAACTGCTTCAACGTGTACGTCGGCTTCGAGTCGATCAACCCGCGGACACTGAAGCTCTTCCAGAAGAAGCAGGACCTGGCCAAGATCGAGCGCTCCATCGAGCGGTTCCACGCCCACAACATCCGTATCCACGGCATGTTCGTCGTCGGCTCCGACGAGGACGATCTCGAGACGCTCGACGCCACCGCTGCCTTCGCGCGCAAGCACGACATCGATTCGATCCAGTTCATGATCCTCACGCCGATTCCCGGCTCGCCCGACTGGGACACGCTCTACGCGAAGGGCAACAAGTACGTGATCAACCGCAACTGGTCCTTCTACGACGGCCACCACGTCGTGCACCAGCCGCGACGCATGAGCCCCTACGAGCTGCAGATGGGGACGATCCGGGCGATGCAGAAGTTCTACTCGTGGGGCGGCATCGTCCAGAAGCTCGCCAAGCGTGACCTCTATTACGCGGTGATCCGGCTGTGGGGCAAGCGCATGCTGCGCGAGTGGTGGAAGGACGACGAGAACAGCGCATACGTCGACTGGCTGCGCGGCCAGCTGTACGGCGAGGGCGCCATGACGCGGGCGCTGGGCGGCCCCGTGCGCACGATCGGGGTGCCGGCGCTGCTGTTGCAGGAAAAGATCGGCCAGCTGCTCCAGCGCTTCCTCGGTGAGCTCGGCGTCACGGTGGTCCCGCTGGCGGAGGCGGCGATGGAGAACGCCTCGGCGGCCGTCGAGAACGCGACCGCCGCCGCGCGGCAGACGCTGGATTGCGTGATCACGCCGATCGTCAAGCGCGCCGAGCAGGAGCGCGAGGAGTTTTACGCGAAGCTCGCCGCGGTCACCGACGGCCTGCATGCGCAGTGGGAGCGGCTGCCCAAGGTCGCCTTCCCGCTCGTCGATGGCCAGGGCCCCGTCTTCGAGCCCTTCGCCAAGATCGGTCTGCTCGTGACGCGAAACCTGGACGCGATCCGCACCGCCTACAAGTCGGCGGGCGTCGCCGAGGGACTCTGGGAGACGGCGTGATTTAGAGGAGCGGCCCGGCTTCGCCGGGACGCTCCGAACGTGGGGGAGTCTGAGGGGCCATTTCGGGGCCCCTCAGCTCCAATCGATCTTCCAGATCGGGCCCATGAAGAAGAGGGGGCCCTCGAATCTCAGGAAGGCCGGCGCCTCGCCGCCCAGGATCCACATCTTCACGTCCGGCAGCTCGGTCACGAGCAGGGACGCGAACAGGCCGAGCTGGGGCTTCACCAGGAAGCGCGTCGCGGGCACCGCGACCTCGCCCATCATGACGGTGTCGTCGCCCGCCGGCGCCAGGAGCATCTTCACGAGCCGCGGCTTGGGCGTGAACGCGATGATCTGCACCGTGGTGGCCGTCCCCGCCGGCATGTTCTTCATCAGCGTTCCGAACAGGCCGTTGTAGACGTCGTTGGGCAGCTCGATCTTGCCCTTGAGGAATTCCTCGGCGCCATCCTCGTCGGCTTTGTACCGGACCTCGTAGCGACCGGATGCGCGGTCGACTTTCGCCTCGATCGTCTCCGGGAACGCAGGGCCCTTCTGCACCAGCTGGTAGGACATCAGTGTGAACACGTCTCGCTGCGAGAACACGACGCGCTCGTCGTAGATCGATCCGTCACGGAAGCGGAACGTGAGCCGGTTCTCCACGCGATCCCCGCGCGGGATCTGCACGAGCTCGCCGTGCGCGAGCTTGTCTCCTGCGACGGAGCGCAGGACGGGAAAGGCGTGCGTCACGCCTTCGGTGAACTTCACCGCGACCGGCTCGGCGAACGCGGGAGCCGTCGCGGCCAGCGTGATCGCGCAGGTAAGGACGGCGAGCGCCTTCATACGCGGTGGCCTCCTGAACCCGTGCTCGCGCGCCGGGTTCAGGCATCACGTCGAGCAAAGCCCGTGCCGCAGCGCTAGGAGGCGCGTGGCTCCTGTACGGCCGAGGCCTTGCGGTGCGTCCGACGTCGCACGAACTCCTCATTGAGTGGAACACCCTTGCGACACAGGGGGCATTCCTCTTGGCTGTAGGTGGGAAAGTCCCTGCTCACGAGGCTGAACACCGGCCGACCCCCCAGATCCACCGACGTCCGACGCCACAGACAGCCCACCCCCACGATCTGGGCCCCAAGCTGTTCGACCAGCTCGATCAGGAGATTGAGGGTGCTGCCGGTCGAGACGAGGTCTTCTACCAGCAGAACCTTGGTCCCAGGCCGAAGGAGGCGGTGAAATTCGACCGGCAGGGTAACTCGCCTCTTGCCGCCGGAGAGGCCTTTCGTTCCGTACACGACCACGGGGCGGGAGGGGTGCGCCCGGGCCACGCAGTGCGAAAGGATCAGCGCGCCCGGACCGGTCGACAGCACGATATCCACGGGCCAGGGTGCAAAGTGTTTCGCGATGACCGCGCCGAGCCCTTCGGTGAACGACGGCTCCGTCGTCACGAGCGTCTTCTCGATGTACTCGCTCGTGTGTTGGCCGGAGGGCAGCAGCACGTGATCGTTCGCGTGATACGCGCCGGTGCGTTTGAGGATCTCCAGGTGGATCTTCTCGCGAACCTCGGCCTCGACAGCGGCGGGATCCTTTTTTGGCGCGGGCGCGGCGCTCATTGCGGTCCTCCCGACGGCCATTATCGCACGGCCCCGCGAGGCTTTTGCGGGCGCGTGCTAGACTCCCGGCTATGCGCGTGCTGGCCCTCGAGACCTCCACGCTGGCGGGCGGCGTGGCGCTCGTGGACGGCGAGCGGCTCGTGGCCGAATACGTCCTCGACGTCAGCGTCACGCACTCCGAGCGCCTGATGACCGCGGTGGACCGTGTCCTCGGCGATGCACGCTGGGCGCCTCGCGACCTCGAGGGCCTTGCGGTGTCGATCGGCCCCGGCTCGTTCACGGGCCTCCGAATCGGCGTCAGCACAGCCAAGGGCCTGGCGGTGGCGCTCGGGATACCGATTGCCGCGGTGCCGACGCTGGACGCGATGGCCGCGACCGTGCCGTGGGTGCCGTGGCCGGTGTGCCCGGTGCTGCAGGCGCGGCGTGGCGAGGTTTATGCGTCGCTGTATCGTCATGAGGGCGACGGCCTGCGGCGCGAGTGGGAGTATCTCGCGCTCTCACCCGAGGAGCTGGCGACGCGACTGACGGAGATGACGCTGCTCATCGGTGACGGCGCCGACGGCGTGCACTCAACGCAGGCGCGACGGCTGCCGCCTCCGCGGCGCGTGCCGTCGCCGGCGTGCGTGGCCATCCTGGGCCGCGAGCGCCTGCGGCTCGGTGACACCGTCGGCGCCGCCGAGATCACGCCGTTCTATCTGCGACCCTCGCAAGCGGAGCTTCGACGTCGTGCCACTACGATCGGTTGAGCCGATGCGTCCCGGGGACCTCGAGGAGGTCCTCGCGATCGAGCGTGCATCGTTCACCATGCCGTGGTCGCGCGGGGCGTTCCTGTACGAGATCGAGCAGAACCGCGTGGCGCGCTGCCACGTCGTGCGTGAGGCCGGCGTGATCGTCGGCTATCTCTGTGTCTGGGAGATCGCCGACGAGGTCCACGTCACGAACATCGCGATTCACCCCGCGCACCGGCGTCGCGGCATCGCACGGGAGCTCATGGCGGCCCTGATCGCCGGTGCGCGCGCCCGGGATCTGCGGATGATCGTGCTCGAGGTCCGGCCGAGCAACCAGCACGCGATCGCGTTGTACAAGTCGTTCAACTTCCGGGTGACGGGCCGGCGCCGCGGCTACTACTACGATACCGGCGAGGACGCCCTGGTCATGGAGACGCGCCTGGCCGCCGCGTCATCCGCCGCGGGCGGGAACCAGCGGGCGGGCTAAGCGGTTAGCACGCCGGTGGGCTCTGGCCCCGCGCGCGTTATTCTGTTCGCCGGTGCGCTTGCCCTGGTGCTGGTGAGCCTTCGGCCCGACGTCGCCGTCGCGCAGGCCAGCGCCCAGGAGATCGCACGCGGTCGCTACGTGTTCGGCGCCACCGGCGGCTGCGGCTGCCACACCGCGAAGGGACAGCCGGTCAATGCCGGCGGCCGTCGGTACGACGGACCGTTCGGCACGGTCTATTCGAGCAACATCACCCCCGATCGGGAGACGGGCATCGGCGGATGGACGGACGAGCAGATCATCACGGCGACGCGATCGGGACGGCGGCCCAACGGCGATCGCCTGTTGCCCGTGCATCCCTATCCGGTGTTCAACGGGATGGCCGCGGACGACCTGAAAGCGCTCACGGCATTCCTGCGAACCGTGCCGGCGGTCAAGCGCGCGAATCACCCCAAGCGCATCACGGTGCCGCTATTCGAATCGGTGTTCCTGCCCGCGTGGCTCACGGCGTTCGCGCCACGCGAGACCCCGCCGCCGTCGGCACCCTCCAACGGCGTGCCGCGCGGTGAATATCTGGTGCGCGCGGTTGCTCACTGCGGTGAGTGCCACACGCCCCGCACGATGACCATGGCGACCGACAACAACCGGTTCCTCGGAGGCAATCCGAAGGGCCCCGAAGACCAGGCGATGCCCAACATCACTCCCGACCCCGACACGGGCATCGGGAAGTGGAGCGTCGAGGAGATCGCCGACTATCTCGGCACCGGCAACAAGCCCGACGGCGACGTGGCGGGAGGCCTCATGGGCGAGGTGATCGACGGCACGCTGGCCGGCTACAAAGACCTCACCAAGGCCGATCGGGTTGCCATCGCACAATATTTGAAAACCCTTCCGCCGATCCGGAACAAGATCGTCATCCCGAAGTAGACGTACAGCCGTGAACCCGCGGGACTCCGACCCCGCGAAGACGAGGAGGCGACATGAGCCGACGGACGTGGACGCTGACGGCAGCGGGGCTGGTCTCGATCGTCGCGGTGGGCTGTGCCTCGACCCAGCCGAAGATGACGGCGGAAGAGGCCATCGCCGCGCGCCAGAAGCTGATGAAGGCGCAGGGCGAGGCCTGGAAGAACATCCAGGACAAGACGAAGGCAGGCGACACCGCCGGGGTCGTGCCGGAGGCGCAGAAGCTGGTCGACACCTCCCATCAGATCCCCGCGCTCTTCCCCGAAGGCTCGCTGGGACCCACGAAGACGGCCGCCAAGCCCGAGATCTGGCAGAAGTGGCCGGAATTCGAGGCGGCGGCGAAGAATCTCACGACCCAGTCCGAGAAGCTTCGTGACACGGCCAAGACCGGAGACTCGGCGGCGACCCAGGCCGCCGTGCAGACGTTCGGCCGTCAGGCATGCGGCACGTGTCACCAGCCGTTCCGTGTCCCGCCGCCCCCGCAGCCGCAGCGGTAGAGCGGGAGCGCACTCGTGGTTCGAGCGCTCCCCTTCGCGCTGGCACTGCTGACGGCGGCGCCGCTCACCGCCGCCGCGGATGTGATGAGCTTCAAGCTGCTGACCAATTACTCACAGGCGAGCTTCCGCAGCGACGCGCCGCTCGAGACGTTCGTGGGTACCTCCGCGCTGGAGGGCATCCAGGGCACGCTTTCGGGGGATCCGACGAGGCCGCAGGACGTGAAGGGCAGCGTGAAAGTCGACATGAACCGCGTGACCACCGGCATCGAGAAGCGCGACGCCGACATGCGCGGCAAGAACTACCTCGACACCGAGGTCGAGGGCAACCGCTGGGTGACGTTCGAGGTGCGCAAAGTGGACATCGCAGGCCCGCTGGAGCCGGGCAAGGAAACGCAGGCCAAAGTGCACGGCGTGCTCACGATCAAGCAGAAGCCGGTGGATATCGTGGCCGACTCGACGGTGATGTACATCAAGCTCACACCGGAGCAGGTCGAGCAGCAGAAGCGCTTCGGATTCACGAGCGACAACATCAAAGTGAAATCGAAGCTGAGCTCGACCTTCACCGCGCACGGCATGCAGGTGCCGCAGCTGCTCTTCCTCAAGGTCGCGAACGACATTCAGATGCTGGCCGATCTCGTGTTCGTGCGGCAGTAACCGTAGCGTGGGCCGCAGAACGTCGCGGGGCTGGGGCCCCGCCGTTCGAGGCGAGCCATACGTGAGAATTCCGGAGGGCGGCCGTGTCCGCCCTCCGGAGACAGCCGTGCTAAAATCCGGCCGCTGCCCGATGGCCGGATCTGAAGCGACTTCCCGTGACCCCGCCGCGCTCGTCGAGCGCATGGTGGGCGGCGACCGTCTCGCTCTCGCCCGACTCATCACGCACGTCGAGAACGGCAGCGCTGCGGTGCCGACGATCATGCAGGCCATTCACGCGCGTGCGCGGGACGCCTACGTGCTCGGCGTGACCGGTCCGCCGGGCGCCGGCAAGTCGACCGTGGTGGACCGCCTCACGGCGCGGCTGCGCGCGGAGGGCGACACCATCGGCATCGTGGCCGTCGATCCCTCGAGCCCGTTCAGCGGCGGCGCCGTGCTCGGTGACCGCATCCGCATGCAGGGACACGCGCTGGACGCCGGCGTCTTCATTCGTAGCATGGCCACCCGCGGCTCGCTCGGCGGCCTCGCGCGCGCCACCGGCGAGGTGGTCAAGCTCCTGGGCGCGGCCGGCTATCGCTGGGTGCTCATCGAGACCGTCGGCGTCGGGCAGACGGAGCTCGACATCATGAAGATCGCCGACACGACGATCGTGGTCCTGGTGCCGGAGTCGGGCGACGCGATCCAGACGATGAAGGCGGGGCTGATGGAAGTCGCCGACGTGTTCGTCGTGAACAAGGCGGACCGCGCCGGCGCGCCCGCGCTCATGGCGGAGCTGAAGTTCGCCGCGCATCTGCATCACTCGAGCACGGCCTCGCGCCGCGACGTGGACTGGGAGACGCCCGTCCTTTCGCTCCAGGCCCAGCACGACGTCGGTGTGACGGAGCTGCTGGCCGAGGTGCGCCGCCATCGCGCCGCACTGCAGGCAAGCGGCGCCTTCGCCGCGCGTCGGCGAGAGCGCGCGCGCGCCGAGCTCGAGGCGCTGCTCGTGGACGCGTTCCGCGGCCGCGTGGACCGCGCGCTGCACAGCGGCGCCGTGAAAGCCGTCTTCGACGAGGTCGTGGCGGGCAGCCGTGACCCCTACTCCGCGGCGGCGGCCATCTTGCCCGTGATATCGTTGGAGCCCTCATGACGCCCGCCGGCGTCCCGCTGCGGGACACGTTCTGGAACATTCCGCCGCTCGCACAGAACGCGCTGTACCTCGGCGCAGTCGTCGCGATGGCGGTGTTCGCCTACGGCTTCTACCAGCACATTCGATTATGGATGGCCGGTGGGCCCGAGCGTCGCGTCGATCACGTCGCCCAGCGCGTGACGCTCGTGGCCAAGCACGCGCTCGGCCAGGCCCGCACGCTGGCGCAGGCGTACCCCGGCATCATGCACGCGATCATGTTCTGGGGCTTTCTCGCGCTGTTCATGGGCACGGTGCTGGCGACCATCGACTACGACATCACGCTGCCGCTGTGGGGCTACAAGCTTCTCAAGGGCCGCTTCTATCTCTTTTACGAGACCGTGCTCGATCTCTTCGGCCTCTTCTTCGTCATCGGCCTCGGCATGGCGGTGTGGCGGCGCTTCGTGATCCGACCACACCGCGTCGATCCGACGGCGCGCTTCGCCAACGTGCTGGCACTGCTCTTCGTCATCAACCTCTCGGGGTTCGTGATGGAAGCCTGCCGCCTGGCGGTGACGCAGGTCTGGTGGGCGCCGTGGTCGCCCGTCGGCTGGGCGCTGGGCCGAGGGATGCTGGCGGCGGGAATGAGCGAGGGCGCGCTGCGGGGGACGCACCTGTCCGTGTGGCTCGGCCACGCGGCCCTGTCGCTGTTCTTCATCGCCATCATCCCGTATTCCTATTTCCTTCACCTGCTGACCACGCCGCTCAACATCTTCTTCTCGAAGCTCACGCCACGCGGCGAGATCCGCAAGATCGACAACATCGAAGAAGCCGAGTCGCTCGGGATCAGCAAGCTGGAAGAATTCTCGTGGAAGCGCCGCCTCGACTTCGCGGCGTGCGTGGAGTGCGGGCGCTGCCAGGCCGCGTGTCCCGCGTACATGGCGGGGACGGCGTTGTCGCCCAAGCAGATCATCGTCAAGCTCAAACGCCACATGTACGGGCAGGCGCCGGGGCCGATCCACGGGGAGCTGATCAAGCCGGACGAACTGTGGGCGTGCACGACGTGCATGGCGTGCGTCGAGGAGTGTCCGGCGTTCATCGACATCGTCGACACGATCATCGATCTGCGCCGCTACCTGACGCTGTCGGAAGGCGCGCTGCCGTCGACGGCGCCGCAATCGCTGCAGAACATGCAGCGCTCGGGCAACCCCTGGGGGCTGCCGGCGGGCGAGCGCCTGGCGTGGGCGGAGGGACTCGAGGTGCCGGTGATGGAACCGGGCAAGGAGGTGGAGTACCTCTACTGGGTCGGCTGCTCCGCCTCGTACGACAAGCGCAACCAGGCCATCGCACGCTCGGTGGTGGCCATCCTCAAAAAGGCCGGTGTCTCGTTCGGCGTGATGCAGGAGGAGCGCTGTCACGGCGAGGTCGCGCGCCGGCTCGGCGAGGAATATCTCTACCAGACGGTGCAGGCCGAGAACGTCGAGGCCATCAACGGCTACTCGTTCAAGAAGGTGATCACGCACTGCCCGCACTGCTTCAACACGATCAGGAACGAGTTTCCGCAATTCGGCGGCACCTACGAGGTGCTGCACCACTCCCAGGTCATCGACGACCTCGTGCGCACCGGGCGGATCAAGCCGATCAAGCCGCTCGCGGGCAGCGTGGTCTTCCACGACTCGTGCTACCTCGGCCGTTACAACGGCATCATGGACGCGCCGCGCCGGGTCGCGGCCGCGGTGCCTGGCCTTCGCGTGATCGATCCGCCGAACGCGCGCGAGCGCGGCCTCTGCTGCGGCGGGGGCGGTGGCCACATGTGGATGGAGATCAAGTCGGAAAAGCGCGTCAACATCATTCGCACCGAGGAGCTGCTCGCCACCGGCGCCGCAACGGTGGCCACGGCGTGTCCCTTCTGTCTGGCCATGGTGGACCTCGGGCGCAAGGTGGCGGGTGCGGAAGAGCGATTGTCGGTCAAGGACGTGAGCGAGCTCGTCGCCGAGAGCCTGGGATGAGAGCATTGCTGCGCGCGCTGCCCGAGCTCGTCCGGCTCGTGGCCCGCCTCGCCGCCGATCCGGTGCTGCCGCGGGCCGCCAAGATCGCGCTGGCCGCGGCCGTGGTTTACCTGATGTCGCCGATCGATCTGATCCCCGACTTCGTGCCGTTCGTCGGCTATCTCGATGACGCGCTGCTCGCCGCGGTCGTGCTCGATGGCGTGCTGAACTTCGTGGACCGCGGCGTGGTGCTCCGCTACTGGCCGGGCTCGCCGGCCTCGCTCGACCGCCTCGCGCGCGCGGCGAGGCTGCTGGCGATCTGGGTGCCGCGCCGGCTCAAGGCGCGCATCTTCGCGTCGCGCTGAGCCGGCGATGGCCGGGGCCCGTTAGTTCGTCCGGTACGAGACCTCGGTGACGCTCCAGTCACCTTCAGGCTCCGCCAGCCCCTCGGGCAGCGGCCCACCCAGATGCCTGGCGTACAGGCGAGCCGCGACGTCGCGCACGGTCTGGCCCGGGCGCACCTCGGCGTCGGGCTCGATGACGACACGCAGGTTCCAGCACCAGATCGAGGCGAGCGTCTCGAGAGGGTCCTCGTGCTTCTCGATTGCGGCGAGCAGGTCCTTTGCCATCGAGGCGGCCCAGCCTTCGAGCTGCGAACGGCCGAATGGACCCACGCTCTTGAGCTCTTCGGGGGTGAAGCCCGTGCGCGGCGCTCGGCCGGCAAGGATGCTCTGCACTCGATCCGCGTTGTCGGTGACGACGACGACGCCCAGCGGCACCGGCCGCTGAGGCGATCGGAGATCGAGCTGGTACTCCACACGCGCCCATCGCATCCGCATCGAGATCGCCATATGCGCGAGCCTTCCTTTCGTAGCAAACCACCAGCGGGCGTCCGCATGCGGCGCCCGGAGGGTGACTACGCAAGCTCTGCGCCAGACCGATCGGCGCGCAATGTCGCGCAATTCACTGCACTCATGCCGCGGCCCACCGCCGGCGTGCCGACGCACGGGTGTCGCGCTGGCATTGTCGCGTGTGAGTGCCCGCGCGTGTTCTGCGCGGGCGGCAGAATCGCAGCCGCAGCAATGCAGAATGCGGCCGCCCACCTGCCGGCTGCACACTCATGACGCGCCGCGAGTTCGTGCGGGTGCTGGGGGCGGCGATCGCCGCGGGGTGCCCGATCGACGCGCACCGCGCCGATGCCGCCGCCGAGGCGCTCTACGATCCTCCCCGGTTCGGTAACGTCAGTCTGCTGCACATCAGCGACAGCCATGCACAGTTGAAGCCCGTGTACTACCGCGAGCCGAGCGTCAATCTCGGTCTCGGCTCGGCCGCGAATCGGCCGCCGCACCTGGTAGGAGCCCGCCTGCTGCGCTATTTCGGCGTGGCGCCGGGCACGCGAGAGGCGCACGCGCTCACGCACCTCGACTTCGCCCACGCGGCGGCGATCTACGGCCGCGTCGGCGGATTCGCACATCTCGCGACCCTGGTGAAACGCCTCAGGGCGAGCCGTCCGGGGGCGCTCCTGCTCGATGCCGGAGACACGTGGCAGGGCTCCGCGACGGCGCTGTGGACGCGAGGCCAGGACATGGTCGACGCGGCGCGCGCGCTCGGCGTGGACGTCATGACCGGGCACTGGGAATTCACGTACGGCGCCGAGCGCGTGCGGCAGATCGTCGAGCACGATCTCAAGGGCCGTGTGGACTTCGTCGCCCACAACGTGAAGACACTCGAATTCGGCGACCCGGTCTTCCCAGCGTACGTGCTGCGGGAGGTCAACGGCGTCGCCGTCGCGATCATTGGCCAGGCGTTTCCCTACACGCCGATCGCGAATCCACGCGACCTCGTGCCCGAATGGACGTTCGGGATTCAGGAGGCGCACCTGCAAACGGTGGTGGACGAAGCGCGCAACCGGGGCGCGCGCGCCGTCGTCCTCCTCTCCCACAACGGGACAGACGTGGACGTCAAGCTGGCCTCGCGCGTTCGAGGGCTGGACGCGATCATGGGCGGCCACACGCACGATGGACTTCCGCGGCCGCTGATCGTAGACAACGGCGGCCACCGTACCCTGATCACGAATGCGGGCGCCAGCGGCAAGTTCCTGGGCGTCCTCGATCTGGACGTCCGCGATGCGGGCGTTGCGGGCTATCGCTATCGGCTCTTGCCGGTGTTCGCCAACCTCGTCCCGCCGGATGCCGAGATGGAGGCGCTCATCGCTCGCCTGCGTGCGCCATGGCAGACGCGTCTGGCCGAGCCGCTGGCCGTCACCGAGGGCTTGCTCTTTCGGCGTGGCAACTTCAGCGGCACGTGGGACCAATTGCTCGTGGAGGCGCTCATGACGGTGAAGGGTGCGGAGGTGGCGCTGTCCCCGGGCTTCCGCTGGGGCTCGACGCTGCTGCCGGGCGAGACCATCACGCTCGAAGACGTCATGAGCCAGACCGCGATCACGTACGCGCAGACCACGCTCACGGACATGAGCGGAGAGGCGTTGAAGCGCGTGCTCGAAGACGTGGGCGACAATCTCTTCAATCCCGATCCCTACTACCAACAGGGAGGCGACATGGTCCGGACCGGCGGGCTGACGTATGCGTGCGATCCGACGGCGCGTGCCGGCCGCCGGATCTCGGATCTGCGAGTCGCGGGCCGGCCGATCTCGGCGAGTGGCACCTATCGCGTCGCGAGCTGGGCGCCCGTGTCCCGCGAGGCGCGCGCCGCCGGCGGCGAGCCGATGTGGGACGTGCTGGCGAGCTACTTGCGCGATCGAAGACCGTTCGGCCGCTGCGGCCCCACGTGGCGGCGGCTCGGGGGGGCGCCGGCAACGCCGGGCTCGCGCGTTGATCGGTCGCGGGCACCACGCTTGCAGCCGCGCATCTCGCGTGTACGTTCGCCTGGCGGCCGTGCTCGCGCTGGCGCTGGTGACGTCGGGGTGTGTGGCCGTCGCCGCGCTGCCGGCGCTCGGATTGGCCGCGATGAGCGACGCCGCCGGAGCCGGAGCCAAGGCCGGCCTCGACTACACCTTCGGTGGCACGGCGTATCGCACCTTCAGCGCTCCGCTCGACGATGTGCGCTGGGCTCTGCTGCAATCCTTCAACGATCTCGAGATCGACATCACCGAGGACGAAACGTCGGACGACGGCAGCGCGACGATCTCGGCAGAGGCCTTCAAGCGGAAGATCGCCGTGCAGCTCGAGCCGGTGACGCCCGCGCTCACGCGGCTGAAGATGGTCGTGCGTCGTGGCTGGTTCGGGCGTGATCGCGCGACGTCGACCGAGCTGATCGAGCAGACCGAGCGCGCGCTCGCCGAGATCAGGACGTTCGCCGGCGCCTCTCCACGAGCTCCCTGACGAGCGCGGCGAGCGCCGCCGGCTCCACGGGCTTCGTCACGTACGCATCGTAGCCGGCGCCGAGCGCGCGCTCGCGGTCCTCGCGCCGCGCGTGGGCCGTCAGTGCGATCGTCACCAGGCCGCGCGCCAGGCCGCGGCCGTGCAGTGCGCGCAGCAGCGCGTAGCCATCGCGCGCCGGCATCGCGAGATCGCTCACGACGACATCCGGCGGCCGCTCATCGGCGTGGCGCAGCGCCTCGTCCGTCGAGCCGGCGCCGGCCACGTCGGCGCCGGCGCCCTGGAGGATGACGCTCACGAGCTCGCGGGTATCGGGATCGTCGTCGACGACGAGCACGCGCAGATGGGCCAGGAGGTCCTTCGCCGGCGGGGCCGGAAGCGGCGGGAGACGCGACGAGGCGTCGGACAGCGGGCCGCCGATCGGGAGCGTCACGGTGAACGTGGTGCCGCGACCGACGCCTTCGCTCGCTGCCTCGACCGTGCCGCCGTGGCGCTCGACGATGTGGCGCACGATCGAGAGCCCAAGGCCCAGGCCGCCGTACTGGCGCGTGATCGTGCTGTCCGCCTGGCGGAAGCGGTCGAAGATGTGCGGCGCGACGTCGGGCGCGAGGCCGTCGCCGGTGTCGGTCACGGTCAGGCAGACGGTGTCGCCGACGCGCCGGGCGCCGATGTCGACGCGGCCGCCCAGGGGCGTGAACTTCACCGCGTTGGACAACAAATTCGCCAGCACCTGCTGCAGCCGGTTGGCATCCGCCTCGAGCCGCGGCAGATCCGCATCCGAGTGCCGAGTCACGACGATGGATTTCACCGCCGCCGCCGCCGCCGTGTTCTCGATCACGCCGTCGATGATCGGAGCCAGCGCGACCGGACGAAGATCGAGACTCAGCTTGCCGGCGACGATGCGGGACACGTCGAGCAGATCCTCGACCAGCTGCGCCTGCAGGCGCGTGTTCCGCTCCACGGTGTCGAGCGCGCGCTCGGCCGCCTCCGGCGCGAGCGTGCCCGATTTCAGGATGCGGACCCAGCCGAGAACCGGGGTGAGCGGCGTGCGCAGCTCGTGAGAGAGCACGGCGAGAAACTCGTCCTTGGCCCGGCTGGCGTCCTGCGCTTCGCGGTACAGGCGGGCGTTGTCCGCGGCGAGCGCCGCCCGCTGCGCGAGATCTTCGGCCAGCGTCAGGTCGGCGAGGGTGTAACGGCGCGCGCCGTTCGCGAGCGCAAATGACACGACACCCAGCGTGCGGCCGCGGGCGCGCAGCGGCACGAGCATGACCGACGTCGGCGGCGTGCCGCTGCCCGCGCCGAGGTACTCCGCGTCCGCTCCGCGCGCGGCCAGCCACTCGTCGCTCACGTCGCGAATGAGCGTCGGCTCTCCGCGCTCGATCACGCCGTCCAGTACGCCCGCGCCGCCGGGCGCGCCAAGACGCCGGCTCGCCAGGCGCTCCTCGACCACCGGATCGGGATGCGCCGCGGCGAGTCGCCGCAGGCGCCCGCGCGATTCGAGGACGTCGACGAGCACGTAGTCGGCGAGATAGGGAATGGCCACCCGTGCGACGCTCCGCAGGGTCGCCTCGAAGTCCAACGAGGCGGCGAGCACGCGACTGGCCTCGGCGAGAAACGACGCGCGGCGTCCCATCTCCTCGGCCTGCAGGCGCGCCGTCTCGGCGCGGCTGCGCTCCGAGCGATCATCCTCGCGGCGCCGGCGATCGGTCACGTCCCGGACGACGGCCGCGAGGAGACGGCCGGCCCCCGTGACCAACGGCCTGACGCTGACCTCGGCCGGAAAGCGACTGCCGTCACGGCGAAGCCCGAAGACGTCGCCCTGAAGGGCGCGCGCCACGCGGATATCGCTCGGCAGCACCAGGCTCGACGGCCGTCCGACGAGCTCGCCGCGCGCATAGCCGAAGAGCCGCTCGGCGGGCTCGTTCGCGAGCCGGATCGCGCCCTCGCCGTCGACGAGCACGATCGCGTCCGGCGTCGCGTCGAGCACGGCACCGGCCGCGCCGAGACCCGCGGTCGTGGGGACCAGCGGCGGAAGCAGCAGGGCGAGTCCCACCGACGCCACCGCGGTCACCAGCTTGAGGCCGGTGCCCAGCCATACACTCGGCTGCCAGAGACTCCACACCGCGGCGAGGTGCGTGGCGCCGTCGGCGACGACGAACAGCGCGAAGGCGACGAACACGCGACCGTACGGCAAGTCGGTGGGCCGGCGCGCGAAGTGAATGAGCGCCGCCGCGATCGCCGCGCAGGCCAGGCCGATCGAGAGGTCGCTCACGAGGTCGAGGATGACCAGCTGATGCATGACTACCCCAAAAACGGAAAGAGTATACGATGAGGCCCGATGATCGACGGTCCCTCGATCGAGGTCAACGGCCGCCGGTACGCGCTGCCGCGCCAGCCGGTGGTCGTCGTGTGTGTAGACGGCTGCGAGCCCGCCTATCTCGACCGCGCGATCGAGGCCGGCGCGACGCCGTGGCTCGCCTCGGCGCGCGCCGCGGGTACATGGCTCGTCGGCGATTGCGTGATGCCGTCGTTCACCAATCCGAACAATCTCTCGATCGTCACCGGCGCCCCACCGTCGGTGCACGGAATCTCGGGAAATTATTTCTGGGATCCGCAGGCGGGCGTCGAAGTCATGATGAACGATCCCAAATACCTGCGCGCCGAGACCATCCTCGCGCGGCTCGCGGACGCCGGCGCGGCCGTCGCCGTGGTCACCGCGAAAGACAAGCTTCGGCGGCTGCTCGGCCACGGGATGAAAGGCATCTGCTTTTCTTCGGAGAAAGCCAACGAGACGACGGAGGCCGAGCACGGAATCTCCGACGCGCTGCGATTCGTGGCCCGGCCGCTGCCTTCGGTGTACAGCGCCGATCTCAGCGAGTTCGTCTTCGCCGCGGGCGTGCGGCTCATGCAGACCCGACGGCTGGATGTCATGTATCTGTCGACCACCGATTACGTGCAGCACAAACATGCGCCCGGCACTCCGGAGGCCGATGCGTTCTACCGGATGATGGACGGTTACCTTCGGCAGCTCGACGCGCTCGGCTGCGTCATCGCGCTCACCGCCGACCACGGCATGAATGCGAAGACCGATGCCGCCGGACGGCCGCAGGTCGTCTATCTTCAAGATGTTCTCGACGCGTGGCTGGGCACGGGACGGGCGCGCGTGATCCTGCCGATCACGGACCCTTACGTCGTCCATCACGGGGCCCTCGGCTCGTTTGCTACCATCTACCTGCCCGCGCGGACGCGCGTCGAGGAGGCGATCGAGCGGCTCACGCGGCTGCCCGGCATGGAGGCGGTGCTGGACCGTCGGGAGGCGTGCCGTCGCTTCGAGCTGCCGGAGGATCGCATCGGCGACGTGATCGTGGTGAGCGAGCGACACACGGTGGTCGGCACGTCCGAAGCGCGGCACGATCTCTCGGGACTGGATGCTCCGCTGCGCTCGCACGGCGGGCTCTCCGAGCAGCGCGTGCCGGTCATCCTGAATCGCCCGACGCGGCGATGGCCGGGCGCGCGAGTCCGCAACTTCGACGCCTTCGATCTCGCCCTCAACCGGCTCGCGTGAGCCCTACCTTCGGTAGGACAGACCCCCAGGCGGCGTGAGCGTTTCGCGGCGCGCGCACGTCGCTATCGTGGGCGGCGGCATTCTCGGCTGCGCGGCGGCGTGGCATCTCGCGCGCGCCGGCGCGCGCGACGTGGTCGTGCTGGAGCGCGACGATCTCAACGCGGCGAGACGAGTCAGGCGGCGGGGCTCGTGGGCCAGCTGCGGACCTCCGCCCTCAAGTCGGCCATCGTCGGCCAGACGCTGGCGGATATCGCGCGGCTCGAGGCGGACGGTCTCATCAGCGGCTTCAGACGAACGGGCTCGCTACGCCTGGCGCTGACGCGCGAGCGCGAGGCCGAGATCCGCGAGCAGGTCGCCGCCGCTCGACGCTTCGGCGTGGACGCCACGCTCATCGGCGCCGATGACGTCAGACGGCTCGCGCCGGGCGTGGAGGCGAGCAAGGACTACCCCGCCGCCTGGATGCCGAACGACGGCTACGCGGAACCGTACACGCTGGCCACCGCCTACGCGACGGCGGCGCGCCGGCTCGGCGTCACATTCGTGACCGGCTGCGAGGTGCTGGCGGTCCACGTCGTCGACGGCCGCGCGCGCGGTGTCACGACGCGAGACGGCGACGTGGAAGCGGACGGCGTGGTCATCGCGGCGGGCGCGTGGACCAGCGGCCTCGCGGCGCGCGCGGGCGGCGCGGTGCCTGCGTTTGCCGTTCGACATCAAGCGTGGGTCACCGCGCCGATGGACTGGCTCACGCCGGGCTTTCCCGTCGTGCGGGTGCCGGACAGGCTGGCGTACCTGCGACCGGAAGTCGGTGGTCTCATGCTCGGCTTCTTCGAGACCACGCCGCTCGGCGTCGACGTCGCGGGCCACGCCGGTTTCAGCGTGGCGGCGACGCCGCGCGATCGCGAGGTGCTGACGGCTCACGCCGCGGCGCTGCTCGACGTGATTCCGGGACTGGCGGACGCGCCCGTGATCGGCGGTACGGCGGGCGTGCCGACGTACACGCCCGACGGCCATTTCGTGGTCGGCGAGCTCCCGGGCGTCGCGGGAGCATTCGTCGCGACCGGGTGCTGCGCCCACGGAATCGCCGGCTCCGGTGGTGTCGGCCGCGCGCTGGCGGAGGCCGTCATGCGCGAGGCGCCCTCGCTCGATCCGCGGCCCATGGCGCCCGGCCGATTCGGCACCCAGGCTTGGGACGCCGCGTGGGTTCGTGTAGCCTGCGAGGAGACGTACGCGCATTACTACGATCTCGTGAGGCGCTGAATGGCCGATCGTGAATGGGTTCTGCTGAATCCGGGCCCCGCCAACACCACCGCGACGGTCCGCGCGGCGCTCGTGATGCCTGATCTCTGCCACCGCGAGCCGGAGTATTTCGAGATGATGCGCCGCTGTCGCGCCGAGATCACACGGCTTGCCGGCTGCGGCGAGGATTGGACGACGTTGCTGTTCACGGGCTCGGGCACGGCCGCCGTCGAGGCCGCGATCTGCTCCGCCGTCCCCGCCGACCGCGCGCTCCTCGTCGTCGACAACGGCGTGTACGGGGACCGCATCTTGAAGATCGCGCGCGCCCACGCCATCGCCGCCCACGCGGTGCCGTCCGACATCTTCACGCCGGTGAGCGCGCGGGATGTCGAGGCGGCGCTGGCGGCGCACCCCGACGTCAGTCACGTGGCCGTCGTCCACCACGAGACGACGACCGGCCTGCTGAATCCGGTCGCCGAGATCGCGCGCGTCGTGCATCGCCTCGGACGCCGCGTGATCGTGGACGCGATGTCGAGCCTGTTCGGCGAGCCGCTCGACGTCGCGCAGGAGCCGCTCGACTACGTCACCGCCAGCGCCAACAAATGCCTGCAGGGCGTGCCCGGCATCTCGTTCGTGCTCGCGCGTCGTGCCGCATTGCAGGCGCTGCGCGGGCGGGCACCGCGGTCCGTATACCTGGATCTGCACGCGCACTTCGCGACGCAGGAGCAGGACAACACGCCGTTCACGCCCGCCGTCCAGGTGCTGCACGCGATGCAGCAGGCGCTGGCCGAGCTCGCGCAAGAGGGCGTCGAGCGTCGCGTCGCGCGCTATGCGGAGAACGCGCGCGTGCTGCGCGAGGGTCTCGAGCGCCTCGGCCTCGAGATTCTCGTCGCGCCGAGCGGGCGCTCGAACATCCTGACGACCTTTCGGCTCCCGTCGGGCGTCGCCTACGATGCTCTGCACGACGCGCTCAAGCGGCGCGGCTACGTGATCTACGCGGGGCAGGGCGACCTCCGCACGTACGCGTTCCGCGTGGCGAACATGGGCACGCTCACGCCCCGGGAGATGGCGGACGTGGTGCGCGCGTTCGCCGATGCGTTCGCCGAGCTCGGCGTCCTCGCGCGTGCCTGACCGAATCGCCGGCCGGTGACGGCGGGCGCCCTCGCTCTGGTGCTCGCGGCCGCCGTCCTGCACGCCGGCTGGAACGCGCTCGCCAAGCGCGGCGCCGATCCGCTCGCGTTTCTGGCGCTGTGCTCCTGCGTGGCCGCGCCGATCGTGCTCCCGTTCGCGGCGCCGGTGCTGTGGCGCGAAGGCGTGCCCGCACGAGCGCTGCCATTCGTGCTCGGAACGATCGCGCTGCACCTGCTCTACTTCTACGCCCTGGGCCGCGCCTACTCCACGGGCGCCTACTCGATCGTCTATCCCATCGCGCGGGGGCTCGGCGTCGCGCTGGTTCCCATCGGCGCATATCTGCTGCTCGACGAGCGGCTCTCACCGATCGGCATCACCGGCATCGCCTTGGTGATCCTCGGCGTTATGGCGCTGCACCAGGTCGGCCAGCGCCACGCGATCGCCACGGGCGCCACGCTGGGTGCGGCTACGCTCTGGGCGGTGATCACCGGGCTCAGCGTCGCCGCCTACTCGCTCAACGACAAAGCGGGCGTGGCGCGCCTGCATCCCGTCGCCTACATGTTTTTGATCGAAGCCGGCTGCGGTCTCGTGATGCTCCCGGCCGCGCTCCTCACGCGGCCAGCGGCGGTACGCCACGAGTGGGCGCTGAACTGGCGCGCGATCCTTGCGGTCGGCGCCATGAGCGCGGCCGGCTACACCCTCGTCCTGCTTGCGTTCAGGCTTTCGAAAGCGGGCTACGTCGTCGCCGCCCGCGAGCTGTCGATCGTGCTCTCGGCGCTCATCGGCACGCTCTGGATGGGCGAGGGGCGCGTCGGACCCCGTCTGGCGGCGGCGAGCATCGTGCTCGCCGGAGTCGCCTGCGTGGCGCTCGCGCGCTAGCGGCGCGCGCCGAGGATCTCGGCGATGCGCCGGGGCAGGGGCGCCGTCTCGAGCTCCTCGAGCGTCAGCGACAGGCTGATCGACCAGTTCGGGCGCTCGAACGCAGTGCCGGGAACGTTGGGACGCTCGGGCGCCGCGAGCGCGTCGTCGAGCGTGGCCGTCACGAGCAGCGAGGGTGCTTCGGCCAGTCGCGCGTGCACCGCTTCGATCACGTCGGTGACCGCCGCGTCGTCGCCGAGACCCGCGAGCTGCGACAGGCGCGCGCGCGTGAAGTCGAGCGCCGTTTCGTCCTTCACGAGACCAAGCCCCACCAGCTCGCGGACATCGGCGCGCGTCCAGAGTCCGGCGATCGTGGGCAGATCGTGAGTCGCGACGGCCGCCATGGCCAGGCCCGGGTACTGGGCGGGCGGCCGCTCCTCGAACCACGCCACGCGGTACGACAGGATGCCGTGCGCGGCGAGCTTGTCGCGCACTCCTTCCTCGACCGTGCCCAGATCCTCGCCGACGATGGTCGCGCGCGCGCGCTGACTCTCGAGCGCGACGATGGCCAGCAGATCGTCGGCGGGATACCGAACGTACGCGCCCTCGGCCGGCGGCAGGCCGTGCGGGATCCAGAACAGTCGGAACAGGCCCATGACGTGGTCGATGCGCAATCCTCCGCCGCGGCGCAGCGAGGCGCGGATCGTCTCGATGAAGGGCTCGTAGCCGAGCGCTCGGAGCTGATGCGGCACGAACGGGGGCAGGCCCCAGTCCTGCCCACGCGTAACGAATCGATCCGGAGGCGACCCGATCGACGCGCGCGTCGCGAGGGCGTCCTGCCACGCCCATGCGTCGGCGCCGTCCGGGTCCACGCCGATCGGGAGGTCTTGCATGATGCCGACCTCCGCGGAGGCTGCCGTGAGCTGTTGCTCCGCGAGCCACTGCAGCCACTGATGAAAGCGTACCCGGTCGCTGTGCGCGTCGGCAAAGCGCGCGACCTCGGGCGAGGTCGGGCGTCGGAGCCCGGACGGCCAGCCGTGCCACCCGCCGCCATGATGCTCGGCCAGCGCGCAGAAAATCCCGAATTCCCAGAGACTCCTGCCGCGCTCCCTCACCCAGCGGTCGAAGTCCTCGCGGCCGGCGTTGCCTTTGGCCCAGATGCCCTCGAGCGCGTCCATCTTCAGATCGAAGATCCGCGCGCGATCGATCACACGATCGGCGTCGAGGGCGCGACCCAGGCCGGCGAGCCGCTCGAGATCGGCGCCGAGCGCCGAGGCGCCCGGCGCTTCTTCGACGCGCAGATAGAGCGGATTCACGAAGCGTCGACTCGAAGGGTAATAGGGGCTGGGCTGCTGCGCCCGCAGGGGCAGCGGTGCGGACAACGGGTTGATGAGGATCGTGCTCGCGCCCAGACCGGCCGCCCAGCGCCCGAGCCGGCGCAGGTCGGCAAGATCGCCGATACCCCAGGATTGCGTCGAGCGCGTCGCGTACAGTTGGGCGGCCCAGCCCCAGGCGCGATCCGAGGGCACCGGGCAACGACCGGGGCTGACAATGAGCCGAATCGGAGGCCCGTCGTCGGCGGGACGAACCTCGTGGTAGCCGGACGGAACGTCGTATGGCAGCGTGCCGTCGACGTCGAGCGTGCCGCCATCTTCGAGCACGAGGCGAGCCGGCGCCGGAATCTCGATCCGCTCACCGGCGCGCCGCACGAGCACCGGGGGCGGAGGCGGCGCATCGCCCTCGGCGCCCATCGCACGACGCAGCGTCTCGCGCGTCGTCGGCGAGAGCGTGCGCCATTCGCCGAAGGCATCGTGATAGCCGTGGGCGATACCCCACGCGTCTGTCATCCCGGCCATAGTACGCGTCGGAATCGCCCGCGACGTGGTTATGCGCGCCTGCTTGCGCGCGCGGCACGAGGCCGCCTGGTGGCCTGGAGAATCGCGGCGAGGTCGGCGCCGGGCGACTGGCGCAGGGGCGCCCAGAGATCGCCGACGCGGCGCACGCGGGCCGGCAGCGTGGTCAGCGTGAAGTCCCGCGGGTCGACGCCGCCATGGACCTCGCGCCAGGTGAGCGGTGTTGAGACACCGGCGAAGTCCGAGCCCCGCGCGCTGTACGCGGTGGCCAGCGTCTTGCCCCGGAAATTCTGCATGTAGTCGACGTAGACACGCCGTCCCCGCGCGTCCACCGCGCGCTCGACGGTCGCCGCGCGCGGATGCCGGCCGGCCACGAGCGTGGCGACGATCTCGCAGAAGATGCGGCCGGTCTCGTACGACGTGCCTGGCGGCAGCGGGACATAGACGTGCATGCCGGTCGCGCCGGACGTCTTCGGCACGGAGGGCGTACCGATGCGGTCGAGCTCGTCGTGAATCCAGCGCGCGACGTCGAGGACCGTCGCGAACGGCACGCCGGGCATGGGATCGAGATCGAGCACGACGTGATCTGCGTCATCCAGCGAGCCGACACGCGAGAACCATGGATCCTGCGAGATGGCCGCGAGCTGGGCCATGGAGAGCAGCGTGACGAGCGAGCCGCCGATGAGTCGGCTCGGAACTTCGGTGTCCACCGCCAAGCGTTCCACGCGGACGCCCGACGGCACGTCGGCCGGCGCCCGCTGCTGATAGAAGGCCTTGCCGCGCACGCCGTCGGGAAAACGCCGCATGACGAGCGGTCGGTCGGCGAGCGCGGGCAGCAGCAGCGGCGCGGCCCACGCGTAGTAGCGCAGCAGGGCGCCCTTGGTCAGCCCCGGGCCGGGCCAGAAGACCTTGTCGAGGTGGCCGACCGGGAGCATGCCGCCGCCGGGCAGATCGACGACGCCGTCGGCGCCGCGTGCCTCGATCTCGGCGAGCCGTGCGATCAAGGCGCCGGTGGCTCCGGAGGCCGGCGGCCACGGCGTCGCCTCACGCGCGTTGCCGCGGCTGCGGCGGCTGCGCGGGCCCACCGCCGCAGCGCGCCGCGCGGCGCCGCGGGATGGGGCGACCGCGACGATCGGCTCGCGGCGAACCGCACGCGCGTCGACGTCGTCGCGCAGGCCCAGATATTTCGGATGTCGCATCTTGCCGTCCGCCGTCCACTCGGTGAAGGCGACCTCGACCACGATCTCCGGACGCGTCCAATGCGGCCGCTCGTTGGCCACCGGCCGCGTCGCGAACGGGCACGTCGTCGTCTCCAGGGGCCGCAAGATTGCGGCCACCCGAGCGAGCTCGCGCTCGCTGAAACCGGTGCCCGTGTGGCCGACGGGCACGAGCGCGGCGCCGTCCCAGACACCGAGCAGGAGAGCGCCGAAGTGCGACCGGCTGCCGCGGCCTTCGGTCCAACCTCCGACGACGCATTCCTGACGCCGCAGAACCTTGATCTTGCGCCAGGCGCCGCTGCGCCGTCCCGACTGGTAGGGAGAATCGAGCTGCTTGGCGACGAGACCTTCCCAGCCTCGCGCGAGCACCTCCCGATAGAGCCCCCGCCCGTCACCGGGGCGGAAGTCCGAGAGCCGCAGCCGCGGCGTGCCGGTGTTGCCGAAGATCCGCTCCAGGCGCGCGCGCCGCGCGGTGAGGGGCAGCGCGCGCACGTCGTACTCTCCGTCGCGCAACACGTCGAACGCCACGAAGGCGACGGGGTCGGTACCTTCGCGGCCGTCGATGTCACGTTCCGAGGTGAGATGGATTCGCCCCTGCAAGCGCTGGAAGCCTGCTGGCTCGCCGTGCCGGTCGAGCGCGACGATCTCGCCGTCGAGCAGCACGTCGGCCTTGAGCCGGCGGGCGAACACGCCGAGCGCGCGAGCGATTTCCGGAAATTGCCCCGTCTTGTCGTTGCCGAGTCGCGACCAGAGCCGCACGGCATCCGGGCCGCCGCCCGCCCGAACGACCGCAAGTGTGCGGATGCCGTCGTATTTCGGCTCGTACGCGAAGCGTGGATCAGCCAAGGGCGCCTCTTCCAGCGAGGCCAACATCGGACGGGGCAGCGGCTGTGGCATCGACGTTGCTGTCAGTGTAAGCATGTCCGAGGCGCCGGACTCGCGGAAGACGCAGCCGACTGAGCGACTGCATGTGTTCACGGTGAGCCGCGGTATGACCCCGGTGCTGCTGATCGAAACCACCGCCTGGTACCTGGGACTGTTGCAGGCCGCGCTTGCCCGCGTCGCGCTCGAGGGCCAGAACTGAGCGGCAAATTTCTTGCTCAACCTGCGTCCCCGGAGGTGGACGTATGAAGGCGACCGACCTGCTCAAGAAGCAGCACAAGAACGTCAAGGCATTGTTCAAGAAGGTGGAGGAGACCGAGGACGGCCGCCGGCGCCGTCAGCTCATGGACGAGATCAGCAACGAGCTGAAGCTCCACACGAAGATCGAGGAAGAGATCTTCTATCCGGCCGTTCGTGAGATCGGCACGCCCAAGGCGGAGGAGATGGTCGACGAGTCGTTCGAGGAGCACCACGTGGTCGACCTCGTGCTGGCCGAGCTGCCGAACGTCGATCCCGAGGACGAGCGATTCGTCGCGAAGATGACCGTGCTCTCCGAGCTGGTGGAGCATCACGCCGACGAGGAAGAGGAGGAGATGTTCCCGATGTGCGAGAAGAAGCTCGGCAAGGAGCGGCTGCAGGAGCTCGGCGAGCAGATGGAGCAGATGGCAGGCGGCGAGCGCCGGGCAGCCTGATGCACCGCTCGGCGGCGTTGCTCGTGATCCTGGCCGTGGTCGCCGTCGCCCTCTGGGCGACGGGCGTGGTTACGGTTCACATCAACCCTCCGAAGACCGAGCATGTGAGCGCCTCGCCGTTCTGGAAGGAGAAGGGCGGCGAGGCGCAGCTTCCTCCGCCGCTGCAGATCTGGGTGGACCTCGCGAAGGCGACACGGCCTGCCGCCGTGAACGTCTCCACCACCCAGCGGGTGAGGGGTCGCGGTCCGCTGCCCGACGACTTCTTCCGACGATTTTTCGGTGGTCCGCGTGATGGTGAGCCGCCGCCCGGACGCCAGAGCCTCGGCTCGGGCGTCATCGCCTCGCCGGACGGTTACATCGTCACCAACGGCCACGTGGTCGCCGATGCCGATGAGGTCGTCGTGAGGCTCAGCGATCACAGCGAACACAAGGCGAAGGTCGTCGGCGTGGACGCGCGCACGGACGTCGCGCTGCTGAAGATCGACGCGTCCAACCTGCCGGCGCTGCCCTTCGGCGACTCCGACAAGCTGGAGGTCGGTGAGGCGGTCATGGCGATCGGTAACCCGTTCGGCCTTGAGCAGACGGTGACGACCGGCATCGTCAGCGCGAAGGAGCGTTTCATCGGCAGCGGTCCGTACGACGACTTCATCCAGACCGATGCGTCGATCAATCCCGGCAACTCCGGCGGTCCGCTCGTCGATACCCGGGGGACGCTGGTCGGCATCAATACCGCGATCTTTTCGCAGACGGGCGGCTCGGTCGGCATCGGCTTCGCGATCCCCGTCAATCTTGCCAAGGACGTGCTGCGTCAGCTCAAGGACCGCGGCGAGGTCGTACGCGGCTACCTGGGTGTCTCGGCGATGCCCGTTACTCCGGAGGCGCGGCAGGCCGCGAAGCTCGAGAGCAGCCGCGGTGCGCTGGTGGCGGAGACCGTGCCCGGCTCTCCCGCGGCCTCGGCGGGAATCAAGCCCGGCGACATCATCGTCGCGTTCCAGGGCGAGGCGATTCAGAATCCGCACGACCTGACCCGCCGGGTCGCGGGCACGCCGCCCGGGACGAAGGTCGCCCTTCGCGTCAGCCGCGGCGGTCGCGAGACGGCGGTCGAGGCCACGCTCGGCAGGCTCAAAGATGCGCCTCCCGTGCCCTCCGGCGCAGAGCGTTGAGCCGGATTCGCGCGCTCCTCTGCTAGGATCTAGCCGATCAACCATTCCCAGGAGGGGGCCCAATGACCAGACTCATCGCGATCCTCGTGGCGCTGATGTTCGCGCTCGGCGCCGTGTCCGTGCCGATGGCCAACGCCGGCGGCACGACGACGAAGGCGCCAGCCAAGAGCGACAGCCCCGAGGCCAAGGGCGGCGCCGCCAAGCCGATGAAGAAGCAGCTCGACATCAACAGCGCGAGCGAGGAAGACCTCAAGCAGCTGCCCGGCATCGGTGAGGCACTGTCCAAGAAGATCGTCGACAACCGGCCGTACAAGCGAAAGGACGAGCTGGTCTCCAAGAAGGTGTTGCCGCGGGCTACCTACGAGAAGATCAAGGACCAGATCATCGCCAAGCAGGACGCGGCCGCCAGCAGCGCGCCCAAGAAGTAGTCGGCGAGCCGGGGCGGAGCGCGCGGCTCCGCCCCGGACGCGCGGTTGTCGTTCGACCCATCCCGAATTTCACACACGCCCCCGACCGGTGTCCTTGGCGCGAGGGACAGCTCACTCACCGGAGGTGCGGGATGGACGCGAAGGGAGATATCATCCAGTCGGCCGAGCGGGAGTACGCGAAGCTGCGGGCCGCGGTTCACGGCCTCGACGACGCGCAGATGACCGAGGTCTGGCTGGGGACGTGGGGCGTGCGCGAGATCGTGGCCCACGTTGCCGGCTGGCACCAGGAGATGATGCCGGCGCTTGAGCGCGTGGCCCGGGGACAACCGCCGTACGCCGACGGCACCTACGATGATTTCGATCGCTGGAACCGCCACTTCGTCGAGCAGCGAAAAGACGTCGCGACCCGCGACGTGCTGCACGAGCTGGACGCGTCGCACCGGGCCTTCGTGCAGGCGGTCGAGCGGCTCTCCGACGCGGATCTCGCGGAGGGCGGCACCGCGCGCGGGCTCGTCGACGGCATCGGCGCCGGCCACTACCGCGAGCACGCGACGCAGATCAGCGAGTGGCGAGGCCGGGCGATGCGCTGAGGGCGGACCTCGCTGAGAACAATCGCGCTGCGCGCGGTGATCTCGCTCTTTCTCGAGCGCCAGCACCTGGCGCGGCCCCGCGCGCGCACGCTCACGGCCGATCGCCTGCGGCGGTTCGTCGAGGACGTCGGCGGAGTGCAGCTGGACTCCATCAACGTCCTCGAGCGCGCGCACTACTTGACGCTGTGGAGCCGTTTCGGGCCTTACGATCGGCGGCGACTCGATGGGCTCGTGTATCGCCGGCGATTGTTGTTCGAGTACTGGGCGCACGCCGCATGCCTGGTCCCCACGTCGATGCTCCCGTGGTGGCGCCGCGCGATGCTCGACTACCGCGTGCGCCACACGGGCTGGTCTGACTGGCTGCGGCGCAACTCGCGCACGCTGCGGCGCGTGCGCGAGACGATCGCGCAGACCGGCCCGATGGCCAACGCCGACTTCGACGGGCGGCGCCCGCGCGGCGCGTCGGGCTGGTGGAACTGGAAGCCCGTGCAGCACGCGTTGCACTACCTCTGGATGAGCGGCGCGCTGGCGATCGACTCGCGCCGACACTTCCACAAGCGCTTCGATCTGTTCGAGCGCGCGCTGCCGGATGCGGCATCGATGAGCGCCGTGACGTCCGACGAATTCCGACGCTGGCACCTCGAGCGCACGCTGCATGCGCTAGGCGCGGCCACGATCGCCGACGTCGCGGGGTATTTCACCTTCCCACGCTTCGGCCCCGGCGGCCGGCGCGTGGCGCTGGCCGAGCTGCGAGCGCGTGGCGCCA
>Ga0114129_10001475_pt1 | contig 31859 bp, 30 predicted proteins | sample RhiMetdeltSRZDD1_FD_80071 | JGI IMG/M metagenome (GOLD analysis project Ga0114129, IMG submission 80071) | Populus rhizosphere microbial communities from Tennessee, USA - Rhizosphere MetaG P. deltoides SRZDD1 (version 2) (version 2) | ecosystem: Host-associated > Plants > Roots > Rhizosphere >...
CGCACGCCCTTCACGATCACGCCGATCCCCTCGGCCCGGCAGTAGTCGACCAGCAGCCCGTCGAAGGTGCCGACCGTGACGTTGCCGAACCCGGCGACGGTCTCCCGGAGCAGCTCGACGCGCTCGTCGTCGCCGAACAGCCGCCGCTTGGACTCGTTCACGCCGGTCGCGACCACCAGCTCGTCGAACATCGCGGCGGCACGGCCGATCACGTCGAGGTGCCCGTTCGTCGGCGGGTCGAACGTGCCGGGACAGACAGCGCGGTGCAGCACGGGACCTCCCGATCAGCCAGGGTCGCGGTGACCGTACCAAAGCCGGGCCTCGCCGTACCGGCGGTCGCGCAACGCGCCGAACCCGTCCGGCCAGGCCCAGTCCTCGCGCCGCCCGCGTTCCACCACGATCAGCGCGTCCTCCGCCAGCCAGCCGCCGGACGCGAGCCCGGTCAGCACGTCCCCCAGCTCGGAGGACGGCAACGAGTACGGCGGGTCGGCGAACAGCACGTCGTACGGCGTGCCCGGGTTCGGCCCGATCCGCTCGGCCGGCCGAACCAGCACGCTCGCACCGGGGAGGCCGACGGCACGAACGTTGGCCTCGGCAACGACCGCGGCGCGCCGGTCGGACTCGACCAGCAGCACCGGCCGGGCACCGCGGGACAGCGCCTCGAGCCCGACCGCACCGGACCCGGCGTACAGGTCGATGAAGCCGAGACCGGCCAACCCGCCGAGCTGGGACTCCAGCGACGAGAACAGCGCCTCCCGGGCCCGGTCGCCGGTCGGCCGGGTGCCGCCGCCCTGCGGTACTGCTAGCCGGCGCCCGCCGGCCTGCCCGGCGACGATCCGGGTCACGTCTTCTCCAGGTACTCGGCCTGCTCCTGCGCCGACTCGACCACCCTGCGCAGCGCGTCGTGGTCGCGCAGCTCTGGATCGACCGAGACCACGGCACTGGCGACCGAGCGGGCCGCGTCGATCACGTCCTCGTCCCGCAGCACCGAGAGCAGCTTCAGGCTGGACCGGCGGCCGGACTGCGCGGCCCCGAGCACGTCGCCCTCGCGGCGGTGCTCCAGGTCGACCCGGGACAGCTCGAACCCGTCGGTGGTGGACGCGACGGCCTCCAGCCGGTCTCGGGGCGGCGACGCGGTCGGCATGTCGGTGACCAGCAGGCACAGGCCGGGCACGCTGCCCCGGCCGACCCGGCCGCGCAGCTGGTGCAGCTGGGAGATGCCGAACCGGTCGGCGTCCATCACCACCATCACCGAGGCGTTCGGAACGTCGACGCCGACCTCGATCACCGTGGTGGCGACCAGCACGTCCACCTCGCCCGCGGCGAACCGGGACATCACCGTGTCCTTCTCCTCGGCGGGGAGCCGGCCGTGCAGCACCTCGACCCGCAGCCCGGCCAGCGGCCCCGAGCGCAGGCCCTCGGCCACCTCCAGCACCGACACCGCCGGGCGCCGCTTGCCGTCGTCCTCGGCGTCGGCCGGGGCATCGGCGGTGTCCAGATCCTCGGCCCCGGCGTCACCGATCCGCGGGCACACGACGTACGCCTGGTGGCCCTTCTCGACCTCCTCGCGGATCCGCTGCCAGGCGCGTTCCAGCCAGGCGGGCTTGTCCGCCACCGGAACCACCGCGCTGGAGATCGGCGACCGGCCGCCGGGCAGCTCGGTCAGCGTGGACACCGCGAGGTCGCCGAAGACCGTCATGGCCACCGTGCGCGGGATCGGCGTCGCGGTCATCACTAGCACGTGCGGGGTGTCCCCGTCGTCAGAGCCGGACTTCTGGCTCAGCGCCGCGCGCTGCTCGACGCCGAACCGGTGCTGCTCGTCGACCACGACCAGGCCGAGGTCGGCGAACTGCACCCTGTCCTCGAGCAGCGCGTGGGTCCCGACCACGATGCCCGCCGCGCCGCTCGCCGCGTCGAGCAACGCGGTGCGACGCGCGGCGGCGCCCAACGAGCCGGTCAGCAGCGCCAGCCGGGTGGCGGTCTCGGCACCGCCGAGCATGCCCGCCTCGGCAAGCGGGCCGAGCAGCGCGGACAGCGTCTTGTGGTGCTGGGTGGCGAGCACCTCGGTCGGAGCCAGCAGCACGGCCTGGCCACCCGCGTCGACGACCGAGAGCATCGCGCGCAGTGCCACCACGGTCTTGCCGGAGCCCACCTCGCCCTGCAGCAGCCGGTGCATCGGGTGCGGCCGGGCCAGATCCGCGAAGATCTCGTCGCCGACCTCGGTCTGCCCGGCGGTGAGCGCGAACGGCAGCCGTTGGTCGAACGCGTCCAGCACGCCGCCCGGAGCCCGGACCCGCGGCTTGGCCGGTAGCGCGTCCGCGACGGCGCGGCGCTGCGCGAGGATCACCTGCAGGACGAAGGCCTCCTCGAACCGCAGCCGGCGCTGCGCGGCCCGCCAGTCGTCCGGACCGTCCGGCCGGTGCACCTTCTCCAGGGAGCCGCGCAGGTCCATCAGGTGGTGCTTGGTGAGGACCGCGTCCGGGATCGGGTCCGCGACCTCCTCGAGGGTGTCGAGCACGACCCCGATGGCCTTCTCGATGTTCCACGACGGCAGCTTTGCGCTGGCCGGGTACAGCGGCCGGTACGGCCGGGCCTTCGCGGCGATCTCCTCCGGGCTGAGGTCGTCCTCGAGCACGTCGCTGCCAGGGTTCGCGAGCTGAAGCCGGTCCCTGCCGTAGCCCTTCTCGACCTTGCCGGAGAACAGCCCGGACACGCCCGGCCGGAGCTTCTTCGCGATCCAGGCCTGGTTGAAGAACACCAGCGGCAGGTCGTGGATCCCGTCGGTGACGATCACCTTGGTCAGCGACCGGCGCTTCTTGCCGAGCTTGTAGATCTCGTCGACCGGCACCTCGCGCTTGGTGACCAGGTCGCGCACCGACACGCTCTTCACCCGGGCGTTGACGGTCGCATTGTCACCCGGCTGCAGGTCCGCCAGCGAGGTCAGCTCGCCCTTCTCGACGTAACGGCGCGGGTAGTGCCGGAGCAGGTCGCCGGCCGTCTCCAGCCCGAACACGTCGGCGAGCTTCTTCGCGGTCCCGCCGCCGACCAGGTTCCGCAGCTTCACCTCGAGTGCGTCCACCACTACTCGACCCCGATCAGCAGCGGGTACCGGTCCTGCGCGCCGTCGTACACGCAGACGTCGACCTCCGGGTGGCTGCGCCGTACGTGCCGGACCAGCGCGTCCACCAGCGCGGGCGTGCTGTCCTTGCCCCGGACAACGGTCATCAGCTCACCACCCCCGCCGAGCAGCCGGTCGACCACGCCGGTCGCGGCATCCTCGAGATCCTCGGTGATCAGCGCGAAGTCGCCGTCCACCACGCCGAGCGCGTCGCCGATGCGGCACTGTCCGGCCATCGTCCAGGCGTCCTTGACCGCGATCGTGACCGCGCCGTGCCGGGTCTGCCCGGCCGCGGCGGACTGGTGCACCACGTCGTCGTCGAAGTTGCGCTGCGGGTCGTGCACGGCGATCGCGGCGAGTCCCTGGACCTGGGCCCGGGTCGGGATCACCGCGGTCCGGACGCCGTGCTGCCGGGCGGCGGTGGCGGCCGCCTCGGCGACCAGGATCGAGTCCGGATCGTTCGGCAGCAGCACCACCTCGGCCGCGCCGGAGGCGTCGATCGCCTCCAACAGCTCGCCGGTCGAGCAGCGCCGTCCCGGCCCGCCGGCGATCACCTGCGCGCCCGCGGCGCGGAACAGCTCGGCCAGGCCGGGCCCGGCCGCGACCGCGATCACGGCACGGCCGCTCGGCTGCTCCCGCGGCGCCAGGTCGGCGAAGTGCGTGACCCGGATCCGGTGCGGCCGGCCGATCGCGATCCCGGCCTCGATCGCGGCGCCGACGTCGTCGGTGTGCACGTGCACGTTCCACAGCGCGTCGCCACCGACCACCACGACCGAGTCGCCGAGCCGGTCGAGCGCGTCGCGCAGGCCGCGCACCGGGTCGTCGGGCGCGTCCAGCAGGTACATCACCTCGTACGCCGGGCCGTCCGCGTCCAGGTCCGTGCCCGGCTCCGCGACAGTGACCGCCACCCGGGGCGGGACCTGCGACTGTCTGCGCGGCCGGCGCCGGCCGGACAGGGCCGACTCCATCGCCTCCAGCACCACCACCAGCCCGGCGCCGCCCGCGTCGACCACACCGGCCCGGCGCAGCACCTCCAGCTGCTCGGTGGTCCGTCCGAGCGCGGCCCGTCCGCCGGCCGCGGCCGCCAGGCAGACCTTGGCCAGGCCGCCGCCGTCGTCGGCCGCCCGCTCCGCGGCCAGTGCGGCCTCGCGCGCGACGGTGAGGATGGTGCCCTCGACCGGCTTCGCGACCGCACCGTACGCCGCGTCGGCAGCGGCCACCATCGCCTCGGCCAGGTCCTTGCCGCCCGGTGCGGCGGACTCGGCCAGCCGGGCACCGCAAGCCCGGACCAGCTGGGAGGTGATCACGCCCGAGTTGCCGCGCGCGCCGAGCAGCGCACCGCGGCTGAACGCCGCGACAGTGTCCGGGAACGACACATCGCCCTCGGGCAGCGCCTGACAGGCCGCCTCCCAGGTGAGGTACATGTTCGTACCCGTGTCGCCGTCCGGCACCGGGTACACGTTCAGATCGTCGATCTGGGTCCGTGCCTCACCGAGCGCGACCAGCGCCGTCCGCGCCCAGCTCCGCAGCACGCCGGTGGTCAGCACCTCCTCGCTCGTCACGCCAGCAGGTTATCCAGATCTCACCTCAGGTTCGGTACGCGCGGATGATCGTCTGGTCGACGGTGTTGCCGGCGGCGTCGGTGACCCGGGCGCGCAGCGACACATACTGCGCGTGCGGCGGGTGCGTGACGTGCGCGACCGCGGTCCGGTCGCCGGTGCGGGTCACCGGTACGGGGACCCAGCTGCCGCCATCGTTCGCCGAGGACTCGACGACGATGCCGGTCAGCGCGGCCGCTGGGACGCCGGGCTGCTGCTGCACGGTGAGCGGAACGTCCTGCGCGTCCGCCCGGGTGCCGTTCCGCTCGTCCAGGTCCGGCGGCGCGAACCGGACCGCCAGCAGTGGCAGCGGGAACCCGCCCTTGCCCTTTCCCTTGGGATCGGGCTCCTTCGGGTCGGGCTCCTCCGCCGGACGGGCCGAGCGGAACGTCCACTCGGTGGCGATCCTGGTGGACAGCTCGGACACCCCGGACCGGGTCGCTTCGGCGAGCAGCCGGTAGCCGTGCTCGGCCTCCGGGACCTCGAAGTCGCCGGTGCCGGAGATCGGACTCTCGCCGACCAGGACACCGTCGCGGTACAGCGCCGTCCGCGCCGCATCCACTGTGGACCGGCCGTACCGGTCGGTGGTGGCGTCGGAGAACAGCGGGACATTGAACGTCAGCTGGTCGCCGTTACGCTGCGCCCACAGGTCGGTGCCGCCGAACCCGGGCCCGAACACGGCCGTGTTCCACTCCTCGGTAGAGGTCTGCCCGGTGGGCTGGTCCGGCGCGACGCCGGACAGCAGCGTCTCGAACCGCGCGACCTTGTTCACCAGCTCCCACTGCTCGAAGTCCGCCGACCACTGCAGCCCGTCGGTGTTGTGGAACTCGGTCCGGGTCAGCGGTAGCCGGAAGGGGATCCCGAACCCGATCGCCGCGTCCAGGCCGAGGTCGCGGCTCACCCAGACCTTGGTCGCGCGTTTCCGGTCAGCCTGAGCCCGGTACGTCGCCTGTACCTTGGCCAGGTCGCTATCGACAAGGTGCCGGCTGAACCCGGTCGGGAACGCGCCCGGCTGGAACCAGCCGAGGTTGTACGTCACGGTGCTGCGGTCCACCGCGCCGTACCGGTCGGGCACAGCCCACATGCCACCGACGTTGCCGACCATCTCCTGCACCGGCGCCGGCTCGCCGCTCTGCTCGGTGAAGATCCGGGCCAGGTCGTCGCCGAGCACGCCGGTGTAGAGCGCCCGCTCCGCGCGCAGCCGGCTGTACCCGATCCCGACCGCCTGCGGCTCGACGCCCTGACGCTCGAAGGTCACGCTGACCGGGCGGGCTTGCCGCGCGTCCATCACCAGCGTGGTGTCGCCGGTGACGTCGACCGTGGGCCGGACCAGCTTGGCCGAGTCCCAGTTGCCGTCGGCCCGGGGCGTGTTGACGGTCGCGTCGACGTGGTACGTCCCGCGTCGCACCCGCAGCGTGGCCACCCCGCCGTTCCCGAACAGCAGCCGGTACTGGTCCACGTCGAGACCCCAGAGGAACGACAGGTGGTACGGCGTCGGCCGGCCGACCCGGTCGACGTGCCGCAGGGTCAGGTCGTAGCTCTCCGGCTCCCGGTCCACCGCGACCGGCGTGACCACCCGTAGCCCGTCCGGACCGGCCGCCACGACTCTGCCGCTGAACGTGCCCTCAGCGGCCGGTACCGCGGTGTCGACGGTGACCCGTACGTCGGCCTGGCCGCCGGCGGGCACGGTCACCTGCTCGGCCGACACCGCGAACATGCCGTCCGGCGCCGGCTGCCCGTCGGGATCGGCACCTTCGGCCGTGAGGGTGAGCGTGACGCTGCTGCTGCCTGGGTTGCGGTAGGTCAGCGTCCTGGTGACCTGCGGGTCGTCCTCGTGCGGCCACGTCGCCCGGCCGGCCGACACCGAGGCAGGGACGCTGTGCACGGACTGGGTGACGGCACGCGCCAGATCCACCCGGCCGGCGCCCTGCTCGTACACGTTCACACCGGCCAGCGGCTTCGCGGACCCCATCAGCGCCGCCTTGAGCTGCTGTCCGGTCCAGTCCGGGTGCTGCTGCGCGAGCACCGCCGCCGCACCCGCGACGTGCGGCGTGGCCATCGACGTACCACTGAGCTCGGTGTAGCTGCTGCCCGCCTCGCCGCGGGACGAGTAGCGCGACCGGGCCGCCATGATCTGCACGCCCGGTGCGACGATCTCCGGCTTCAACGCGGCGTCGCCGACCCGCGGGCCGCGGCTGGAGAAGCTCGCGATCGCGTCCTGATCGTCGACCGCTCCGACGGCCAGGGCGGCGTCCGCGCTGGCCGGCGAGCCGACCGTCTCCGCGCCGTCGCTGCCATCGTTCCCGGCCGCGATCACGAACAGCGTGCCGTGCTGCGCGCTGAGCTGGTCGACCGCGGACTCCAGCGGGTCGTCGCCGGCGGTGTCGAGCCCGCCGAGACTGAGGTTGACCACCGTCGCGCCGGACGACGCGGCCCACTCCATCCCGGCCAGGATCGCGGACTCCGGGCAGCCGTTGGCTTGGCAGACCTTGCCGACCAGCAGCCGGGCGTCCGGGGCGACACCGGTGTAGCGGCCGTCCGACGCCTCGCCGGTGCCGGTGATGGTGCCGGCCACGTGGGTGCCGTGCCCGTCGGTGTCGCGGATGTTCGTGTCCTCGGTGAAGTTCTTCGTCGCGGCGATCCGGTCGAACAGGTCCGGGTGGGTCGGGTCGATGCCGGTGTCCAGCACAGCCACGGTGACGCCGCGACCGGTGTACCCGGCCTGCCACGCGGCCGGTGCGCCGATCTGCCCGACGCTGGTGTCCAGGCTCGGGGTGCGGATCCCGTCCAGCCACACCGTGCCGGTGCCGTCGAGCCGGTACCACAGCTCCGCGGTCCGGGCCTTGGGCTGCCGGACCGCGGTGAGGTCCATGGTCCGGCCGGCCGCGCGGCCTCCCGTCGCGGTCATCGCGGTGGTGTCGCCGCGGACGATCAGCGGAAGATCCTGCCGGCGCGAGTCGTCGTACCCGGCCTTCAGCAGGCCCTGCACGTCGAACAGCCGCAGGTCGATACGGCCGGCGTTGAGCCTGGCCTGCGCGTCCTGCGGGACCACGTAGAGCCGGTCGCCCGTGCCGGACATCGCGAAGTGGACGTGCTCCCGGCCGGGTGCCGGGGTGACCTGCGGGACGAGCCGGTCGCCGGCACGCCGTAGCGTCACGCGGTCCCCCGTGATCAGGGTCACGGCGCCCATATACTCGGTGGGTTGCGGGGCGGCCGGTGCCGGCTCCGCGGTCGCCGGTACCGACGGCACGATGCCGAGCAGTGCCAGGCAGACGACGGCGGACAAAGCCTTCGCAACGGGCATGACATGCCTCCCAACCCTGGGTCGTGGCTCGAACACTCTCCGGCCGGCCGGTGCCGGTCAAGCGCGCCGGCAGGCGGGTAGGCGCCATGTCATGCTTCGGCCAGCTGTCGGGGCTGATTGGCTTCCGCCCGGACCGATCGGATAGTCTTGTCCGGTTGCCCGGATTGCCGGAGCGACATCTGACCTGATTTCGAGTGAAACATTCCTGAGGAGTTCCGGTGGCTGCCGTTTGTGACGTCTGCGACAAGCGCCCCGAGTTCGGACACAACGTGTCGCACTCGCACCGTCGTACCAAGCGGCGCTTCAATCCGAACATCCAGCGCGTCCGGGTGATGGTGGGTAAGACCCCGAAGCGCCTGAACGTCTGCACGTCCTGCCTGAAGGCCGGCAAGGTCACCCGCTGACCTGAGCCGTCCCGCCGAGGACCCGTTGCCCAGCTGGGGCCACGGGTCCTTCTGCTGTCCGCGTGCGAGGATGCTCGACGTGCCTGACGAGACCGAGATCCGCGCCGTCCTGTTCGACGCCGATGGCGTGCTGCAACGCGCCCTGCCGGGCTGGAAGGACAAGCTGACCGCGCTGGCTCCGGACGGTCGTGGCGAGGAGTTCCTGGCCGAGGTGTTCGCCGCCGAGCTGCCGACCTGCCGCGGCGAGGGGAGCTTCCCCGACGAGCTCGCCAAGGTCCTGGCCCGCTGGAACGTCACAGTGCCGCTGGACGACGTACTCGCGAACTGGCGCCACATCGAGACCTTTCCCGACGTCGCGGACGTGGTCCGTGCCGCCCGCCGGGCCGGCGTCCGCTGCTACCTCGCGACGAACCAGCAGGTGTACCGGGCGTCGTACATGCGAGACGCCCTCGGGTACGACGAGCTGTTCGACGGCGAGTTCTACTCCTGCGACCTCCGCCTGGCCAAGCCGGACCCGGCCTACTTCATCGCGATCCTGTCCAGCCTCGGCCTGCCTGGCCGGCAGGTCCTCTTCATCGACGACAGCCGGCCCAACGTCGACGGCGCGACCACCGCCGGCCTCCACGCCGAGCACTTCCCCTCCGACTCCGGCGCCAGCCTGCTCCGCGCCCTCCTCACCCAGTACGCCGTCCCGCTGGCCTAGCTCCTGCGACGTGCCCGACATGTCGGGCACGTCGCAGAAGCTCAGGTAGCTCGACCGAAGCCTCTCGGTCGAGTGAAGGCTCCTGGTCCATGAGAGCGCTTGCTTCGAGCAAGGATCCTTCACTCGACGTGAACCCTTCACTCAAGACAGCCCATACCCGGCCGGGCGCTGAGCACGCGGCGCACGTCGAGGTGGTGGTGCACCACCTCGTGTGCGGTGTGCCGTGCCAGCCAGGACAGCGGGCGCTCCTTCGGCGTCGGGTAGTTGTAGATCCCGGTGCGCTCCAGCTGGACCGCGTCCAGCGCCGCGGCGGCCGCGAGGAACTCCGCCGCGCGGCTCTCCAGCTCGCGCGTCACGGCCGCCGGGTCCTGCTCGCCATACCGCTCGTCGACCAGCCGCTGCTCGCGGTTCATCGGCACGTACGCCGGCACGTCCTCGGCCAGCGTCTGCGCGATCCGGCGGGTCTGGACGTCGAGCACGTCGCGGACGTGGCAGCTGTACTCCAGGGCCGACCACGTGTCCGGGTCCGGCCGGCGGCGTACCGCGTCGTCAGCCGCGGCCGCGAGCAGCCCGCCGAACTCCCCCGCCACCCGGCCGAGCCGGTCCAGCACACCGGCCAGATCTTGCTCGTCGTAGTCGAACCCGCACTCGTCACACCGTCCCTCGACCGGCGGGTTCACCGGAAGCGCCACGCGTGGTCCACCGGGCCGATCCCGGATCCCAGCGCGAAGCCGGCGTGCACGGCCCCGGTCACGTACTCCTTCGCCGCACCGACCGCCGCGGGCACGTCGTAGCCCTGCGCGAGGTACGACGCGGTCGCGCTGGCGAGCGTGCAGCCGGTGCCGTGCGTGTGCCTGTTGTCGGCGCGCGGCGCGCGGAACTCCCGCCGCCCGTCCGGCCCGTGCAGCACGTCGATCGCCTCGTCGCCGGGGTCGTGCCCGCCCTTGACCAGCACCCAGCCCGCGCCCGCGTCGAGCAGCCGCCGGGCGGCCTCCTCCCGGTCGGCCGGCGTCGCCAGTACGACGTCGGCGACCGGGCCGAGCTCGGTCAGGTTCGGGGTGAGCACGGTCGCCAGCGGCACGATCCGCTTCCGCAGCGACGCCATCGCGTCGGCGAGCAGCAGCGGGTCGCCGTGCTTGGACACCGACACCGGGTCGATCACCACCGGTACGTCGTCCGGCAGCGTCTCCAGCAGGTCCGCGACGCACTCGGCCATTGCGGCCGACGCGAGCATGCCGGTCTTCACCGCGTCCACGCCGATGTCGTCGACGACACTGCGGAACTGGGTCCGGACCCAGTCCCGGTCCAGCTCCCAGGCGTCCTGCACACCGACGCTGTTCTGCGCGGTGATCGCGGTCAGCACGCTCATCCCGTGCACGCCGCAGGCCAGCATCGTCTTCAGGTCGGCCTGGATGCCGGCGCCACCACCGGAGTCCGAGCCGGCGATGGTCAGCACCCGTGGCGGGTGCTCAGCTGCGGAAGTGGGCATGGCCCTGGTCTCCCTCGTACGGTTCGCCATCCACGGTCACGGTACCTGCCGGGCGGTTGTCGTTGCCCTCGGCAACCGCACCGATCACCCGCCAGCCCTCCGGTACGTCGGCCGGCTCGAAGGTCGCCACCAGCGCGTGGTCCTCACCGCCGGTGAGCACGAACGACAGCGGCTCCTTCCCGGTCGCCGCGGCGACCGCCTGCAGCGGCTCGTCCACGGTCAGTGTCCGGGACCGTACGTCGATCGTGACGCCGCTGGCCGCCGCGATGTGGCCGAGATCGGCGAGCAGCCCGTCGCTGACGTCGCACATCGCCGACGCTCCCGCGATCGCGGCGCGCGGACCCTCGTCGTACGGCGGCTCCGGGCGCCGGTGCGCCTCGACCACGGCCCGCGGCGAGCGGAACCCGCGGGCCAGCACGGCGTACCCGGCCTCCGCCCAGCCGAGCCGCCCGACCACCGCGACCTCGTCGCCCGGCCGGGCACCGGAGCGCAGCACCGGCCGGCGGCCCTCGAGGGTGCCGAACGCCGTCACGGAGACCACGATCTTGTCGCCCTGCACGGTGTCACCGCCAACGATGCTGACGCCGAGCGGCTCGCTCTCGTCGACCAGCCCGCGGGACAGCTCCGTCACCCAGGACGTCGGCAGGTCCGCGGGCGCGGCGAGACCGACGACCATCGAGGTCGGCCGTGCTCCCATCGCGGCGATGTCGACCAGGTTCTGCGCGGCGGCCTTGCGGCCCACGTCGTACGGCTCGGACCAGTCCCGACGGAAGTGCCTGCCCTCGAACATCAGGTCGACCGTGATCACCATCCGGCCGTCCGGGACCGCGACCACCGCGGCGTCGTCGCCCGGGCCGACCAGCACGTCGTCGCCCTGCTTCAGCCCGCCCGTGACGGCCGCGATCACCCCGAACTCGCCGGTCCCAGCCAGTGTCTCGCCCACTCGATGACCTCCCGGGAGCTCGTCCGTCGCCGCTCCCCGACCCTAGCCCGTCCCGGCCGGGGTGTGAGCCGGGGACCGTAGGGGGTACCGTGATCGCCCAAGGAGTACGCCCCGAGGGTCGCCAGTACAGCCGGTCGGCTCGACGGGCCGCTTGACGTTGTGGGTACTACTGAGTGGAGAAGCGACGTGGTGGTCCAGGCCTACATCCTGATCCAGACCGAGGTCGGCAAGGCAGCCGACGTGGCGCAGCAGATCGCCGAGGTGCAAGGCGTGACGCTGGCAGAGGACGTGACCGGCCCGTACGACGTGATCGTGCGTGCAGAGGCCCGCAACGTCGACGAGCTCGGCAAGCTGGTCGTGGCCAAGGTCCAGAACGTCCCCGGTATCACCCGCACCCTCACGTGCCCGGTGGTGCACATCTGAGCCGGACCGCACTGCCACTGGCGATCCTGTTGCTGGCGGCAACGGCAGGCTGCGACTCCGGCGTGCCGGTCGCCGTACCGTCTCCGGCACCGTCGGTGATCGAGGCATGTGAACGGCTGGTGCACGCACTGCCGGACGAGGTGCTCGGCGAGGGCTCGCGCAAGGTGCTCCCGGACAGCCTGATCACCGCCGCCTGGGGCGACCCGCCGATCGAGCTGGCCTGCGGGGTGGCACCACCGGCCGAGCTGGCTACCGCGCAGTCGCAGTGCTTCGAGGTGAACGGCGTCGGCTGGTTCGCGGAGCCGGCCGAGAACGGGGTCGTCTTCACCACGATCGGGCGCGAGCTGTACGTCGAGGTGGCGGTGCCGGACGACTACGCGCCGGAGGCGAACGCCCTCATCGACCTCGCCGCCGCGGTATCGCAGTACAACGAGCTGGTCCAGCCTTGCACCTGACCCGACTGTGTTCACGAATCGCCATGTGAGAGCGCTTCCGCATGGCGATTCGTGAACACGCTCGCGGTCAGGGCAGGCCCGGCGAGCGGTTCGGCGGGGGTCAGCGCAGGCCGGTGGGGCGGTCCAGCGCGAGCCGGATCAGCCGGTCCACCAGTGCCGGGTAGTCGACGCCGCTGGCGGCCCACAGCCGCGGGAACATCGACGTCGGGGTGAACCCGGGCATGGTGTTGATCTCGTTGATGATCACCCGGCCGTCGGCGTCCAGGAAGAAGTCCACCCGGGCCAGGCCCTCGCACTCGATCGCGTCGAACGCGGTCAGCGCCTGCGCCTGGACCTGCACCGCGACCTCCTCGGGCAGGTCCGCGGGCACCGTGAGCTGGGTGTACTCCGCGCCCTCCGGCAGGTACTTGGTCTCGAAGTCGTAGAACTCGTGCCCGCCGCCGTCGACCACGATCTCGCCGCAGACGCTCACGTCCGGCGCCGCGCCGCCGAGCCCGCCGAGCACGCCGCACTCGATCTCACGCGGGTCGTTCGCGGACGCCTCCACGATCACCTTCGGGTCGTGCCGCTGCGCCTCCGCGACCGCGGCGTCCAGCTCGTCCGGCCCGGACGCCCGGCTGATGCCCAGGCTCGAGCCGCCGCGGGCCGGCTTCACGAACACCGGGTAGCCGAGCTTGTCGACCGCGTCCCGGCACGCCTGCGTGTCCCGCCGCCAGTCCCGGCCCCGGATCACGACGTACGGCGTGACCTCCAGGCCGGCCGCCTCGAACACGACCTTCATGTACTGCTTGTCCATCCCGATCGCGCTCGCCAGCACCCCGGCGCCGACGTACCGCATGTCGGACATCTCCATCAGGCCCTGCAGGGTGCCATCCTCGCCCCACGGCCCGTGCAGCAGCGGGAACACCACGTCCACCTCGCCGAGCGTGCGCGGCACCTGCCCGGGCTCGCTGACCACCAGCTCGCGGTCGGACCCGACCAGCACCGGCAGCGCCGCAGCATCCACCTCGGGCAGCTTGCCGTCGGTGAGCGAGAGCCGTTCGGTGTCACCGCTGTCCAGCACCCACCGGCCATCGGTACGGATGCCGACCGGCACCACGTCGTACTGGTCGGTGTCGATCACCTTGAGCACGCCGGCCGCGGTGATGCACGAGATCGCGTGCTCGCTGGACCGGCCGCCGAACACCACGGCGACCCGGGGCTTGCGCGGGCTGTCAGTCATCCTGCGACCCTAACGGACATGACGAACCTGGATCCTGCCAGCCTCGTGGTGCACGCCGGCCGGCCCGCCCGCGAGCCCGACGCGCCGCTGACCGAGCCGGTGACGTTCGCCGCGACGTACGTCGCCGGCGGGCCGCTCGCGTACGGCCGGTTCGGCAACCCGACCTGGTCGGCGCTGCAGGACGTGCTCGGCGAGCTGGAGGGCGGCCGGGCGCTCGCGTTCGCGTCCGGGATGGGGGCGACGTCCGCGGTGCTCGACCTGGTGCCGCTGGGCGGCCGGGTAGTGGTGCCGCAGCACGGCTACAGCGGGCTGCTGGCCCTACTCGACCAGCAGGCCGCGACCGGGCGGGTCGCCGTCGAACGGGTGGACATCGCGGACACCGCCGCGGTCGCGGACGCCGTCCGGGACGCGGCGATGCTGTGGGCCGAGTCGCCGACCAACCCGGCGCTGGAGGTCGCCGACCTGACCTCGATCTGTACGGCGGCCCGCGAGGCCGGCGCGATCGTTGCCGTCGACAACACCTTCGCCACCCCGCTGCTGCAACGGCCGCTGACGCTCGGCGCGGACCTGGTGGTGCATTCCGCGACCAAGTTCCTCTCGGGGCACTCCGACGTCGTGCTCGGTGCCGTGGTGACCGGCGGCGACTCCTCGGGGACCACGCTGTACGACGAGCTGGCGGCGCGGCGGCGCAACCTCGGCGCGGTACCCGGCCCGATGGAGGCCTGGCTCGCGCTGCGCGGGATCCGCACCCTGGCGCTGCGGCTGGACCGCGCCCAGCACAACGCGCTTCTCCTGGCTCAGCGACTCGCCGAGCATCCCCGGGTCTGCCGCGTGCGCTACCCAGGCCTCCCGGACGACCCCGGCCACGTGCTCGCGAGCCGCCAGATGACCGGGTACGGCGCGGTGCTGGCCGTCGAGGTCGCCGGCGACGCGGCCGACGCGGACCGGGTCTGCGAACGGGTCCGGCTCTGGGTGCACGCCACCAGCCTCGGCGGTATCGAGTCGATGCTCGAACGCCGCCGCCGCTGGCCCTCGGAGTCCCCCACCATCCCCGAGACCCTGCTCCGCCTCTCCGTAGGCATCGAGCACGTCGAGGACCTCTGGACCGACCTGGACCAGGCCCTCGCCGCCCCCTGACCTCCGGCCGCCTCCACCGCTCCCCTGCGTTCATCGGTCGGTTTGCGACGGCTTGTGGACAACCGGCCGGGTGATCGCCGGCGGTCAGGCTCCGGCGTTGTCCACAAGCCGTCGCAAACCGACCGATGAACGCCAGAGGTGGTTGGGCCCAGCACCAGCGTTGGTTGGCCCAGCACCAGCGTTAGCTGTCGGTGGCGAAGGCGGAGTCGAAGGACGACTCGGGCTTGTCGAAGGCCAGGCGGCGGACCACCTCGACGGCCTCGGCGGCGCCGGTGAGGCGGTCCATGCCGGCGTCCTCCCACTCGATCGAGATCGGGCCCGAGTACCCGATCGCGTTCAGCACCCGGAAGCAGTCCTCCCAGGCGACGTCGCCGTGGCCGGTGGAGACGAAGTCCCAGCCGCGCCTCGGGTCGCCCCAGGGCAGGTGCGAGGACATCCGCCCGTTCCGGCCGTTGTCCATCCGCTTGCGGGTGTCCTTGCAGTCCACGTGGTAGATCCGGTCCTTGAAGTCCCACAGGAACCCGACCGGGTCGATGTCCTGCCAGACCATGTGGCTCGGGTCCCAGTTCAGCCCGAACGCCTCCCGGTGGCCGACCGCCTCGAGCGTGCGGACGGTGGTCCAGTAGTCGTACGCGATCTCGCCCGGGTGCACCTCGTGGGCGAACCGCACGCCCTCGTTGTCGAACACGTCGAGAATGGGATTCCAGCGCGAAGCGAAGTCGTCGTATCCGCCCTCGATCACCGAGGCCGGCACCGGCGGGAACATCGCGACGTACTGCCAGATCCGCGACCCGGTGAAGCCCACCACGACGTCGACGCCGAACGCCCGCGCGGCCCGGGCGGTGTCGGCCAGCTCGGCGGCGGCCCGCTTGCGGACGCCCTCCGGGTCGCCGTCACCCCACACCCGGGCCGGGATGATCGCCTGGTGCCGGAAGTCGATCGGGTCGTCGCACACGGCCTGGCCGACGAGGTGGTTCGAGATCGCCCACGCCTTCAAGCCGTTCCGCTCCAGGATCTCGCGACGGCCGGCGAGGTACGACGGGTCGTCCAGCGCCTGGCGGACGTCGAAGTGGTCGCCGTTGCAGGCGATCTCGACCCCGTCGTACCCCCAGGACGCGGCCAGCCGGCAGACCTCCTCGAACGGCAGGTCGGCCCACTGCCCGGTGAACAAGGTGATCGGACGCGGCATCTCTCAGGCTCCTTACGAACGCAACAGCTTGGTCAGATGGTTCAGCCCATCACGCGCGAGCCGGTCCGGCGACTCGGCGAGGGGTCGCCAGATCGACGCGGCGGTCGCGATCACGTCGTTGTCCGGCGTGAACGACTCGATGCACAACGGCCCGTCGTACGACGCGTCGGCCAGCGCCGCGACGATCCCGGGCCAGTCGAGGTGGTCCGCACCCGGCGCGCCACGGTCGTTCGCGCACACCTGGACGTGCGCTATGTGCCCGGTCGCGGACCGGATCGCGGCCGCGACGTCGCGCTCCTCGATGTTCTGGTGGTACGTGTCCAGGCCGACTCCGCAGGACGGGCCGAGCAGCTCGCCCAACGCCTCCAGCGTCTGGCCGACCGTGTTCAGCAGGCTGGTCTCGTACCGGTTCAGCGGCTCGACCGCGACCGCCACGTCCGCAGCCGCCGCATGCGAGACCACCGGGGCCAGGTTCTCCCGCAGCTCGGCGTACAGCGGCGCCCGGTCGGTGATCCGCCACGTGCGGCCGACCGAGGTGTACGCCGGGCCGGCGATCACCCGGGACCCCACCTCTGCCGCCACGTCGACCACGTGCCGCAAGTAGTCCTGCGTGTCCCGTAGCACCGAAGCGGAGGCATCGACCAGCTCCCGCCCGGGCGGCATCACCAGGCAGACCGTTGCCCGGAGCCCCTGGTCGGCCAGCACCCGGGCCGCCGCCGCAGGGTCCCAGTCGCCCGGGTTTTCCACCGGCAGCTCGATCACGTCGAACCCCCAGCCGGCGATTTTCGCCGCGAGCTCCACCAGGGTCCGGTCGTCCAGCGGGGACGCCCAGACCCAGGTGGAGACGCCTAGCGGATGGGTCACTTCCACTTCTGCGGGTAGCCGGGCAGGTCCTTGCAGCCGCACATCGCGTAGTGCAGCGGCGGCATCGAGGTGTCGATGTACTGCGCCAGGTCGGTGTCGGTGATCGTCGGCTGCGGCAGGATCCACTCCGACGGCACCTTCTCGCCCTTGAGGATCTTCAGCGCAGCGATCACCGGCGTCCGCCACTGGTACGTCGGGTAGGTCGGCGAGATCGCGGTCAGCTTCTTGTCCTGCCACATCCGCAGGAAGTCCTGCTGGTCCTCACCGACGAACGCGGGGACCTCCACGCCGGCGTCCTCGAACGCCTCGATCGCCGGTACGGCGGTCGCGCCCGCGTCCATCCAGACGCCATCGATGGTGCCCTCGCGCTGGATGTAGTCCGACACGATGCTCTTGGTCTTCGCCGCGTCGCCCTGGGAGAACTCCACGCCGACGACCTTCAGCTCACTGCCGTCGAAGATCTGCTTCGCCGCCGACCAGCGGGTCTCCAGCACATCGACGCCCGGAAGGATGCGCAGGGCAAGGATCTTGCCACCCGGCTTCACCTTCTCCTTGAGGAACTCCGCCCCGCTGGCGCCGAACGCGTAACCGCCGATCGGGTGGATGAACGTCACCGGGCACTTGGTGTTCACGCCGCGGTCGAACACGATGATCGGCACGCCGGTGGCGCAGGCCTTCTCGACCGCCGGGGTGAGCGTCGCGGTGGTGTTCGGCGAGACGATGATCGCGCTGCAGCCCTTGCCGGACAGCGACTGAAGGTCGGAGATCTGCTTGTCGTCCTTGGCCTCGGCGTCCAGCACGGTGAAGGTCTTGATCTCGGGGTGCAGCCCCACCTCGGCCTGCATGTTCTTGTAGCCGACCTGCCGCCACGGGTTGTCCAGCGCCGCGTTGGAGAAGCAGATGGTGTACGGGCCTGCCTTCTTGTACTTCGCGGTGTCCACGTACGCCGGCTCGAGCGCCTGCTCCCACGGCTTGCCCTCGGCTCCTTCGGGCGTCGCCGACCGGAGCGCGAGCTGCTTGTCGTAGTCGGCCTGGTTGAAGAACTTCGACTGCTCACCCGTGTCGCTGCTCGGCGAGGCGTCGTCGGCCCCCGGGCTGGTCGATGCTCCCGGTGACGCCCCCGCGTCGTCCGGTACGTCACTGGAACAGCCCGCGAGCGCGAGCAGGGCAACGGTGCCGATGGCGGCGACCGCCTGCCACTTCTTGCTGGTCATGACGTTCCCCTCTCAGGGGTTTCTGGGTTTGTGTCGGGCTCAGAAGACACGGATGAGGTGGATGGGACGGGGGTGGTCTCGGGAGGTGGGTCCTCTGCCGTACTGGCCGGTGGTTGCGAGCTGCCGCTCCAGCCCGGTCTTCGGACCAGCAGGTCGCGCAGCCCGGACTCGGACGAGGCGTACGCGACCGCGGCGATGATGATCACGCCCTGCACTGTCGACTCCAGCGCACCGGAGACGCCGAGCAGGTTCAGCACCGCGAACAGCGCCCGCAGCGTGAGCGCGCCGGCCATCGCGGCGATCACCGAACCGCGGCCGCCGCCGAGCACGACTCCGCCGAGCACCACCGCGGTGATCGCCTCGAACTCCAGCCCGCGTCCGACCTGAGCGGACACGCCGGAGTAGCCGCCGAGCAGGATCGCGGCGACCGCGGCGAGCAGTCCGGACAGCACGAACGCGCCGATCCGCATGGCGTCCACCCGGCCGCCGGCCAGCCGGACCGCGGTGTCGTTGTCGCCGGTGGCCATCAGCGTCCGGCCGGTACCGGAGCGCATGAACAGCACTGCCGCGACGGCGATGACGACCAGGACCAGCACGGCGTACGGGATCTGGGCGAGGATGCCCTCGGTGCCGAGCTGGGCCCGGCCCCACTTCCGGAACTCGGTGGTCAGCGCACCGCGGGGTGCTCCGCCGGTCCAGAGGAACACCGCACCCTCCAGCACCAGCAACATGCCGAGCGTGACGATGAACGACGGCACCCTGAGCTTGGTGGTGATGAGGCCGTTCACCAGCCCGACCAGGACGCCGAACCCGAGCAGCAGCGCGATCACCGACCAGGTCCTCGACTCGTCGCCCTCGAGCAACCGTGCGGCGATCACCACCTCGGCGGTGACCAGCGAGCCGACCGACAGGTCGAACTCGCCCGCGACGATCACGAAGTACTGGCCGATCGCGAGGATCATCAGCGGCGCGGACCGCTTCAGCAGCGCGATGTACCCGCTCGGCGACTCGTACGCCGGGCCGACGAACGCGAGCAGCACCAGCAGCAGGAGCAGTACGACGAGGACCGGCGCGAGCCCCGTCGCGAGCCGGGGGAACCCGGGTGACCGCGACGAGAGCCGGGCCGCCGTACCCGCGGCGCTCACTGGTCCGCTCCCGCCGGCGGAGTTACGAGCCGCCGCCGCGCCAGCCTGCCACGTGCGTACAGCGCGACGGCGACGATGATGATGACGCCCCGGACCACGTCCTTGAAGAACGAGTTCACGCCCAGGTCGTCGAAGATGGTGTCCAGCACCGACAGGATCATCACCCCGCCGACCGTGCCGGCCACCCCGCCGCGGCCACCCGCGAGCACGGTGCCGCCGAGCACCACCGCCGCGATCGACTGCAGGTCGTAGCCCGCGTCGGTCCCGACGTACGGCGCCCCGGAGCCGAGCCGGCTCGCCAGGAACACGCCGGTGGCGCCGGCCGCGAGCGAGCACAGCACGTGCGCCAGCACGATGGTCCGGCTGGTCCGTACCCCGGACACCCGGGCCGACTCGATATCGCCGCCGACGGCGTACATGTGGTAGCCCGGCCGGGTCCTGGCCAGGAACCACCAGGCGCCCACCGCGACCAGGAGCAGCAGCAGGAAGGAGACCGGCACCGGGCCGATCCGGTCGTACCCGAGCCGCTGGAAGTCCTTCGTCGTGCTGCCCGCGGGTCCGGTGTACCGGCTCTCCAGCACGCCTTTGAGGATCAGCGCCATCCCGAGCGTGGCGATGAACGCGTTGACCCGCAGCGCGGTGATCACGACGCCGTTGACCAGCCCGACGAGCGCGGCGACGCCGAGCGCGGCGAGTACGGCCGGCAGCATCATCGAGCCCTGCCCGGCCATCACCTCGGCCGTCACCAGCGAGCACAACCCGATCAGGTATGCCACCGACAGGTCGAGCGATCCGGCCACCACGGCGAGCGTCTGGCCGATCGCGACCAGCCCGAGCGCCGTACAGCCGGTGAGGATCTTCAGGATCCCGGCCTGGTCGAGCAGCACGCCACCGCCGCGGGCGGCGACCACGATGCTGCCGATCACCAGCAGCGCGAACAGCGCCAGGTACACGATCGCGGTGGCGTCCAGCCGGAACTGCACCTTGCGCGCGGGCAGTGCGATCGTCGTCATGTCGCTCCCCCATTGGCGAGCGCCGTCGTGTAGCCGGTGGCCAGCTCCATCACGGCCTCCTCGGTCGGCCCGGCCGGAAGCTCACCGGCGATCGAGCCACGGTGCATCACCAGCACCCGGTCGCTCATCCCGATCACCTCGGGCAGCTCGCTGGAGACCATCAGGATCGCGACCCCGGAGTCCCGCGCCAGGCCTCGCAGCAGCTCGTACAGCGCCGCCCGGGCCCCGACGTCGATACCGCGGGTCGGCTCATCCACCACCAGCACCCGGGGTGCGATCGCGAGCCACTTCGCCATCACCACCTTCTGCTGGTTGCCGCCGCTCAGGTACCGCACCTCGTCGTTGCTGCGGCCGGTCGTCACGGCCAGCCGGCCGAGCAGGTCGTCCACGTCGGTGGACCCGCCAGGGACCGACCGCTGCCGAACCCCTGTGAGCGCGCCACGCGAGGCACGGCGGACGAGCAGGGCGTTGTCGCGCACCGGCTGATGCAACGCGAGTCCCTCGGACTTGCGGTCCTCGGTGACGTAGGCGATCCCGGCCGCGATGGCGGCGCGTGGGTTGCGCAGCCTGATCGGCCGGCCGTCGATGAGCAGCTCGCCGCGGGCCAGCGGGTCCACGCCGGTGACCGCCTGCGCGAGGGCCGTACGACCGGATCCCTGCAGGCCGGCGACACCGACGATCTCGCCGGCCCGCACGGTAAGGTCGACGTCCCGCAGCCGGTCGTTGCCGCCGGCACGGATCTCCAGCCGTACATCGCCGGTCTCGGTGGCCCTGTCCGGGAACAGCTCGCCGAGCTCGCGGCCGACCATCGCCCGGACCAGCTGGTCACTGCTGAGCTGCGTGGTCGGCCGGCTGGTGACCATCGCACCGTCCTTGAGCACGGTGATCTTCTGGCTCAGGTCGTACACCTCGGTGAGCCGGTGCGACACGTACAACACCGCGATCCCGCGCTCGGTCAGCCGGCGAACCATCGTGTACAGCAGCTCGACCTCGTGGTCCGCGAGCGCCGCGGTCGGCTCGTCCATCGCCAGCACCCGGGCGTCGACCGCGAGCGCCTTCACGATCTCGACCACCTGCTGCTGCGCGACCGAGAGTCCGCGGACGCCGGCCGTCGGCGAGATCCCGGGCTCGCCGAGCCAGTCCAGCAGCCGGGCGGTCTCCGCCGCCATCCTCCGCCGATCCACCACGATGCCGTACCGGGTCGGCTCCCGGCCGAGGAACACGTTCTCGGCGACGGTGCGATCCGGCAGCAGCGTCAGCTCCTGGTGGATGATCGCGATACCGGAGTCCTGGGCGGCCCGCGGCGAGCTCAGCTCGAGCGTCTCGCCGGCCACCTCGACAGTGCCCGCGGTCGGCTTGTGGATGCCGGCCAGCACCTTCATCAGGGTCGACTTGCCGGCGCCGTTCTCGCCGACCAGGGCGTGCACCTCGCCGGCGTACAGCTCGAGATCGACGCCGCGCAGCACGGGTACGCCGAAGAACTTCTTGCGAATCCCCGTCATCCGGACCAGCGGATCGGTCATCCGTCGACCTCCGTCCAGGCACCGTCGGCAGCGGCCGATCGCATCACGGCGTCGACGATCCGCGCCGCCCGCGCGCCGTCGGCGAACACCGGCAGGCCGTCCGGCCGGTCGCCGCGGACCGCCGCGTAGCTGTCGGCGACGAACGAGTCGAACGCGTCCTGGTAGCCCTGCGCGTGCCCGGCCGGAAGCCTGCTGACCCGTGCGGCCGGCTCGCTCAGCGTCTCCGGGTCGCGAACCAGCACGCTGCTGGCGTCGCGGCGGCCGAGCCACAGCTGCTCGGGGTTCTCCTGGTCGAAGCCGAGGCTGGCCGTCGTACCGGACACCTCCAGGTACAGCCGGTTCTTCCGGCCGGCGGCGACCTGGCTGACCAGCACGGTGCCGAGGATCCCGGACGCGGTCCGGAACTGCGCGGTGGCGAGGTCCTCGGTGCGTACGACGGTCTCGCCGCGCTCCGGCTGGACCGTGCTGGTGAGTGCGCTCAGTGCCGCGATCCGCTCGCCGGTGACGAACTCCGCCAGGTCGCACCAGTGCGAACCGATATCCGCGAACGCCCGGGACGGTCCGCCGGCGAGCTCGTCGACCCGCCAGTCGTGGTCGTCCGCGCCGGTCATCCAGTCCTGTAGGTAGCTGCCGTGCACGGCGCTGATCCGGCCCGCCTCACCGGCCGCGATCCGGGCCCGCATCTCCCGCGCCATCGGGTGGTAGCGGTAGACGAAGGGGACCGTGTTCACCAGTCCCGCCGCGCTCGCCGCGTCGACCAGCCGCGCGGCGTCGGCTGCGGACGTGGCCAGCGGCTTCTCGCAGACCACGTGCTTGCCGGCCTCGAAGGCCGCCAGGCTGACCGGGACGTGCTGGGCGTTCGGCGTACACACGTGCACCACGTCGACCGCGGCATCGGCCAGCAGTTCGTCGACCGTCGCGTACCCCGCCTCCGCGCCGGTCGCAGCGGCGGCCGCGGACGCGCGATCGGGACGTGACCCGACCGCGCCAGCAACGACCGCGCCGCTGACCCGGGCAGCGTGCGCGTGCACCCGGCCCATGAAGCCGCCGCCGACGATCCCGACCCGTAACGGTGCCGCGCCGGCACCGGATCGGACCCGATCCGTGGACGTGACCTCAGACACTGCCGCCATGCCTTGGGACGCTAGAGAGACTTCTGATTTCTGTCAAGCAAAAGTTTTGTCACAGCCGCATTAAGTGCGGATCTGTGATGCTGAAGTCGTGTATCGTCACCGACGATGAATGCGTCACCAGTCCCGCTCTCGCTGGCCACACCAGGCGCAGGCATGCTGCTGCAGCTGCTGCTCGACGGCCGGCCGCGGACGCGTGCGGAGCTGATCGAGCTCACCGGGCTGGCCCGCTCCACGGTCGCCGGCCGGGTCGACGCACTGCTCGCCAGCGGGCTCGTCGTACCGTCCGGTGAGGCGGCTTCCACGGGCGGTAGGCCACCGGCCCGGTTCGCGTTCAACCCGCAGGCCAAGGTGGTGCTCGCGGCCGACGTCGGAGCCACCCACCTGACCGTCGCGCTGACCGACCTGTCCGGGCAGATCCAGGACAGCATCACCGAGTCGCTGGACATCGTCGAGGGACCGGCCCGGGTGCTCGGCGAGATCGCCAGCTTCGGCCGCGAGCTGCTCCAGCGGTCCGGCCGGCGGGTCGAGGACCTGGCCGGCACCGGCGTCGGGCTGCCCGGCCCGGTCGAGCACTCCACCGGCCGGCCGAACCATCCGCCGATCATGCCCGGCTGGGACGACTACGACGTGGTCGGGCACCTGGTCGGACAGCTCGGCGCACCGGTGCTGGTCGACAACGACGTGAACATCATGGCGCTCGGCGAGTACGCCACCGAGTACGCCGCGGTCGACCACCTGATGTTCGTCAAGGTCGCCACCGGTATCGGCGCCGGCATCATCAGCGGCGGCCGGCTGCACCGCGGAGCCCAGGGCGCCGCGGGCGACCTCGGCCACGTGCAGACCCCGTCCGGCAGCAACGTGGTCTGCCGCTGCGGCAACACCGGCTGCCTCGAGGCCGTGGCGTCAGCCGCTGCCGTCGCGCAGGGCTTGCGTGCGGAAGGGCTGGACGCGCCCGGCAGTGCCGCGGTCGTCGACCTGGTCCGTTCCGGCAACGTCACCGCGACCAACGCGGTCCGCCAGGCCGGCCGCGAGATCGGAACCGTGCTGGCCGCCTGCGTCAGCCTGCTGAACCCGTCCGTGATCGTGATCGGCGGCTCGCTCGCCCAGGCCGGCGACAGCCTGCTGGCCGGGGTCCGCGAGGTCGTCTACGGTCGCTCGTTGCCACTGGCAACCATGGAGCTCCAGGTCGTGGTCTCACGCGCGGGCGTCCGTGCCGGCGTCATCGGCGCCGCCACCATGGTGATCCAGCACGTCCTCTCCCCCGCCCAGGTAGACACCTCCCTAGACTCCCTCGCCACCGCCTGAACCCCGTTCATCGGGCCCTCGTGACCCGGCGTGTCGCCGTTCATCGGGCCCTTGTGACCAAGTCGCCGGACGGCAGTACGACGAGATCCGGGCGACGCGGAGAGGTCAGCCCCAGCGTTCGGACTTGGCGGAGCGGGAGATCAGGCTGACGAGCATGTCCTTCGGGGTCATCTCGCCGGACACCACCCGGGTGACGTGCTCGACGATCGGCATCTCGACGTCGTGGTTGTGCGCGAGCGCGGTGATGGAGGCGCAGGACTTGACGCCTTCGGCGACCTGGCGGGAGGCGGCGGCGATCTCGTCGACGGACAGGCCCTTGCCGAGCTTCTCGCCGAAGGTGCGGTTGCGCGACAGCGGCGACGAGCAGGTGGCGACCAGGTCGCCCAGGCCGGCGAGGCCGGAGAACGTGTGCACGTCCGCGCCGAGCGCCGTACCCAGACGCGCGGTCTCGACCAGGCCGCGCGTGATCACCGAGGCCCGGGCGTTGTCGCCGAACCCGAGGCCGACGGCCATCCCGACGGCGAGCGCGATCACGTTCTTGGTGGCGCCGCCGAGCTCGCACCCGACCACGTCGGTGTTCGTGTACGGCCGGAACGACGGCGAGTGGCACAGCTTCTGCAGCCGTTCCGCGGTGCCCTCGTCGGCACAGGCGACGACGCTCGCGGCCGGCTGGCCCTGGGCGATCTCGCGGGCGAGGTTCGGGCCGGAGACGACGGCGATCCGTTCCGGGCCGGCGCCGGTGAGCTCGGCGATCACCTCGCTCATCCGCTTCGTGGTGCCGACCTCGACGCCCTTCATCAGGCTGACCAGCGGGGCCGCCGAGGGCAGTACGCCGGCCCAGTCGGCCAGATTCTCGCGCAGTGACTGGCTCGGCACCGCGAGCACCACGGCCTCCGCGCCGTCGGCAGCCGCGGCCGGGTCATGGGTGGCGGTGATGGCGTCGGGGAGCCGTACGCCGGGCAGGTAGTCCGGGTTCTCGTGGTCGGCGTTGATCGCCTCGCAGAGCGACTCGCGCCGGCCCCAGACCGCCACCTGGTTCCCGGCATCGGCGAGCACCGTCGAGAACGCCGTACCCCATGAACCGGCCCCGAACACCGCCACCTTCGTCATCGGTCCTCCTCGCCGTCCTGCTTCTCTGCGCCGCTATCAGCGGCACGATCCGCCGCGCGTGCGGTGCGCGGATCGTACAGTGTGGCGGGCGGCGCCTCGCCGCGCAGCGTTCCGAGGCGGTCCGCGACCGCGTGCATCAGCACCATCGTTGCCTTCTGCAACAGGTCGGCGGTGATCGGCTTGCCCTGGAACGCGCTGAGGTCGACCGGCTCGCCGGCGAACAGTCGCATGGTCTTGCGCGGCAGCAGCCGGATCTTGTGCCCGTACGGCGCGTAGACCTCCTGCGGACCCCACTGCGCGATCGGCACGACCGGACAGCCGGTGGTGAGCGCGACCCGGGCGGCGCCGGTCTTGCCGGTCATCGGCCACTGGTCCGGGTCCCGCGTGATGGTGCCCTCCGGGTAGAACACCACGCAGTCGCCGTGCTCCACCGCCTTGACCGCGTCGGTGAAGGCGTGCGCGGCCTCGGCGGAGCCGCGGTACACCGGGATCATCCCGGCGTTCAGGATGATCCGGCCGAACACCGGGATCTTGAACAGCGAGGCCTTGCCGAGCAACCGCGGGACCCTGCCGTTGTCGTAGAGGTAATGCCCGAGCGCGACCGGGTCGAAATGCGAGATGTGGTTGGTGACCACCACGAAACCGCCGGACTTCGGTAGGTTCTCCCCGCCGCGCCAGTCGCGCTTGGTGAACGCCAGCATGAACGGCTTGACGATCACGACGACCAATCCGAACCAGAAACCGGTCTTCGGACGCTGTCGGTTCACGGCACCTCCTGGCGGACGTCGATCGGGTGGGTCATGGGAGAATCCTGCCCGATGGCAGATGTTGAGGACGCTTCCTGGACCGTGGTGATCCCGGTGAAGCGTACGGCGATCGCCAAGAGCCGGCTCGCCGCCGACTACCCCACGCACCGCACGGACCTCGCCGTGGCCTTCGCGGTCGACACTACCGCCGCCGCGCTGCGCACCCGTGGCGTCGCCAGTGTCGTGGTCATCACCGATGACAGCGTGGTCGCGCGCGAGGTCACCGGGCTCGGCGCACGCGTCGTACCGGATGAACCGGATGCCGGCCTGAACCCGGCGCTGAGCCACGCCGCCGATCTGGCGATCCGGTCCGGTCACGGCGTGGCGGCGCTGTCCGCCGACCTGCCGGCGCTGCGGCCGGACGAGCTGGCCGCGGCGCTGGGCGCGTGCGGGTCCGCGCGCGGCTACGTGGCCGATTTCGCCGGCACGGGTACGACGTTGCTCGCCGCGCCGGGCGGCCTCGCCCTGGATCCGCGGTTCGGCCGCAACTCCGCGACCGCGCACCTGGTGTCCGGCGCCAGACCGGTGACCCTGGAAGGCATCGACTCGGTACGGCGCGACGTCGACACCGCCGCGGACCTGGCCGCCGCCGTCGTCCTGGGTGTCGGACCACGAACGGATGCCGTCCTGGCGACGATCGACGTCTCCGAACGGATACGGTGACGTCCATGCAGGGCACCGTGAGCAGGTACGACGACCGCACCGGCGCGGGTGCGGTGCTGACCGACACCGGGGTCGAGCTGCCGTTCGCCCCGGAGGCACTCGCGGCCACCCCGGTCCGCTTCCTCCGCCCAGGGCAACGCGTCCGGCTCGACACCACCGGCTCCGGCGACACCCTCACGGTCACCGGCGTCCACTTCATCACCCTCCCCTGACGCACCTCCCGTAGCGGCACGCCGTCCGTCGCGTGCCCCACCGGCGTGTCCATGCGGGAGGTGCGACAGAGAGGGCGGGACGCCGAGAGGCCGGCACCCCTGAGGAGTGCCGGCCTCTTGCTCGACCCGTTACCGCCGAAGGTCAGCCAGCGCGCTTCGCGGCCGCCTTCTTCGCCGGAGCCTTCTTGGCGGGTGCCTTCTTGGCGGGAGCCTTCTTGGCAACCGTCTTCTTCGCGGGTGCCTTCTTGGCAACCGTCTTCTTCGCGGGCGCCTTCTTCGCCGCCGTCTTGCTGGCGGTGGCCTTGGCCGGGGTGGCCTTCTTCGCCGCCGTCTTGGTGGCGGTCGCCTTGGCCGGCGTGGCCTTGGTGGCGGTGGCCTTCGCCACCGCGATCTTCGGCAGCTTCTTGGCGCCGGAGACGACGGCCTTCAGCTCCGCACCGGCGCGGAACTTCGGCACCACCGTCTTCTTGGCACGCTTGGTCTCCCCCGTCCGTGGGTTGCGGACCATCCGGGCGCCCCGCTCGACGGCCTCGAACGCGCCGAAACCGGTGATCGCGACCTTGCCGCCCTTCTTGGTGAGCTCGCGCTCAACGGTGTCGATCACCGACTCCAATGCGTGCTGCGCCGCGCGGCGATTCCCGTCGAAGTGCACAGCGAGCGCTTCGACCAACTGGCTCTTGTTCACTGCTTCCCTCCGTGAACCTTGACGTCGAGCACTGCGCTCGATCTCCGTGAACGTTATGGACTCTGCACGCTATGCACAAACTCCCACGCGGCGAAACCCCCTTGTTGCAGGGGATTTTCGCCGATTCGCCGCATATGAGTGCCGAAAGCGCTGTCGCGCAACGGATCGGCGTCCCGGCGTGACAGCCGGTCAGCGCCCGCGGTTGCGGACCACCCGGACCCCCTCGCGGGTGGTGTCGATGCCGCGGGTGATCCGGCTCTCGCCTTTTCTGGCGCGGATCGTGTCGCTCAGCTTGCCCAGCAACCAGTCCAGCAGCGGCAGCCCGATCACCAGGATCAGCCATAGCCGGAAACGCCTGCTCAGGAACACCCACATCGCCGTCGCCTCTCATCTCGAGCCCCTTGCGGGACAAGGTACGACGACCCGTACCCGCGATGCTCAGAGCCAGTCGCGGCGTTTGAACACGACGTACAGGCCGGCGCAGACCAGCACCATCATCGAGATCGCGAACGGGTACCCGAACCGCCAGCCGAACTCGGGCTGGAAGTCGAAGTTCATCCCGTAGACGGTGCCGACCAGCGTGGGGGCGAACAGGATCGCCGCCCAGGCCGAGATCTTCTTGACCTCGGTGTTCTGCTCGTGGCTCGCCAGCGCGAGGCTCTTCATCTCCTCGTTCTGCTTCTGCGCGACCAGGGTGGCGTTCACGGTGAGGATGTCGCGGAGCAGCTCGCGGAAGCTGTCGACGCGCTCGATCACCTGGGTGACGTGGTCGGCGACGTCGCGCAGCGAGCGCTGCAGCTCCTCGTCCACGCAGTACTTCTCGAACCCGGCGGTGAGTGCGGCCAGGATGTCCTGCAGCGGATGGGTCGCGCGCTGGAACTCGATCACCTCGCGGGACAATTCGTAGATGCGCCGTGACACCGTCGGGTCACCGCGGAACACCTCGGTCTCGATCTCGTCGATGTCGTTCTCGAGACCGGCCACGACCGGCTCGTAGCCGTCGACCACCTTGTCCATGATCGCGTAGAGGACGGCCTCGGTACCCCGGCCGAGCAGCTCCGGGTCGGCCTCCACCCGGCGCCGTACGGCAGCAAGGTCGGGCGCCTCGCTGTGCCGCACGGTGACCACGAAGTCGGGCCCGACGAACACGTGTACCTCGCCGAACTCGACCTGCTCGGACGCGTCCACGTAGCGCGCTGCCCTGAGCACGACGAACAGGGTGTCGCCGTACCGCTCGAGCTTCGGCCGCTGGTGCGCGGTGATGGCGTCCTCGACCGCGAGCTCGTGCAGGTCGAACTCGGACGCCAGCGACATCAGCTCGCGCTGGTCCGGGCGGTACAAGCCGATCCAGGCAAGGGAGTCGGGCGTCTCGTGCAGGTTCCGGTAGGTCTCGGCCAGCGACCGGGGTGACGCGATCCGACTGCCGTCGCGGTAGATCGCGCTGTCCACGACGCTGTGGCCGTACGGCCTGGTCGTCGGCTTGGGTGGCGCGGGCTGCGCGGCGGGCGCGTGGCGCACCGCGTGCCGGCGCGAGAACGCACGCAGGGTGGGCAGGCGACGAAGGTCGGACATGGCGGTCCTCCGGACTCGTGAGAACGGGCGAGCTGGGCAACCATCTGCTCGACCGCCGGCCAGGTCGGAGGACCAGCCGCGACGCCATGGCGGAGCCCCGGCCGCGAAAACGGCCGACCCCGAGAGAGAAAGGCGTGTCAGGTCAAGCGAGGACGGTATGACTGGAGGGATCGCTACTCATGAGCGCCTCACCTCCTCGACTCGCGGTCCATGTCATAACCAAGACGTCCAGGGTACCACCGCGGTACCCCTCCAACTGCCACAGCAAACCCAGCCTATGCAGGCGGCCCGCAGAGGCTGGGTCTAGGCCTCGCTACGCCTTCACGGGAAGGGTGGCCGGCTTGTACGACGGCCGGCCGGCCTCGTAGTCGGAGATCGCGGACTCGTGCGACAGCGTGATGCCGATGTCGTCCAGCCCGTTCAGCAGCCGGTAGCGGGTGTAGTCGTCGATCTCGAACGAGGCGGTCAGGTCGCCGGCCGAGATCGTGCGCTGCTCCAGGTCCACAGTCACGACCGTCGCCGTGTCGGCCTCGATCAGCTTCCACAGCTGCTCGACGACGTCCTGCTCGACCAGCGCCGGCAGCAGCCCGGACTTGCCGGCGTTGCCACGGAAGATGTCGCCGAACCGGGACGAGACCACGACCCGGAAGCCGTAGTCGAGCAGCGCCCAGACCGCGTGCTCGCGGGACGACCCGGTGCCGAAGTCCGGCCCCGCGACCAGCACGGAGGCCCCGTCGTACTCCGGCTTGTTCAGGACGAACTCAGGGTCGTTGCGCCAGGCGGCGAACAGGCCGTCCTCGAAGCCGGTCCGGGTGACCCGCTTGAGGTAGACGGCCGGGATGATCTGGTCGGTGTCGACGTTGCCGCGCCGCAGCGGGACCGCGGTGCCGGCATGCGTGCTGAAGGCTTCCATCGCGAAGATTCCCCTTGCTCTCAGGCGTTCGGCAGGTCGGCGGGTGCGGCCAGGGTCCCGGTGACGGCGGTCGCGGCGGCGACCAGCGGCGACACCAGGTGGGTGCGGCCACCCTTGCCCTGCCGGCCCTCGAAGTTCCGGTTCGAGGTGGACGCGCTGCGCTCGCCGGGAGCGAGCGGGTCCGGATTCATGCCCAGGCACATCGAGCAGCCCGCGCCGCGCCACTCGGCGCCCGCCTCCTTGAAGATCACGTCCAGGCCCTCGGCCTCGGCCTGCAGCCGGACCCGGCCGGAGCCCGGCACCACCAGCATCCGGGTGCCGTCGGCAACCTTCCGGCCGCCGATCACGGCGGCGGCGGCGCGCAGGTCCTCGAGCCGGCCGTTGGTGCACGAGCCGAGGAACACGGTGTCGACGCGGATCTCGCGCATCGGCGTACCGGCCTTCAGGTCCATGTACTCCAGCGCCTTGGCGGCGGCGACCTTGTCGTTCTCGCTCGCGAAGTCGTCTGGTGACGGTACGACGCCGGCCAGCGGCACGCCCTGACCCGGGTTGGTGCCCCAGGTGACGAACGGCGTGACATCCTCGGCGCGCATCACCACCTCGGCGTCGAAGACCGCGTCGTCGTCGGTGGCCAGGCTGGTCCAGTACTCGACCGCCGCGTCCCACTCCTTGCCCTCGGGCGCGTGCGGCTTGTCCTTCAGGTACGCGAACGTGGTCTCATCGGGCGCGATCATGCCGGCCTTGGCGCCCCACTCGATCGACATGTTGCAGATCGTCATCCGCGCTTCCATGGACAGCGCGCGGATCGCCTCGCCGCGGTACTCGACGATGTAGCCCTGTCCGCCCCCGGTTCCGACCTGCGCGATCAGCGCCAGCACCAGGTCCTTCGCGGTGACGCCCTCGGTGAGGACGCCGTCGACGGTCACCGCCATCGTCTTCGGCCGTGCCTGCGGCAGTGTCTGGGTGGCGAGTACGTGCTCGACCTCGCTGGTGCCGATGCCGAAGGCGATCGCACCGAACGCGCCGTGCGTCGAGGTGTGGCTGTCACCGCAGACCACGGTCAGGCCCGGCTGGGTGAGGCCGAGCTGCGGGCCGATCACGTGCACGATGCCCTGGTCGGCGTCGCCGAGGGTGTGGATCCGGATGCCGAACTCCTCGGCGTTGCGCCGCAGTGTCTCCACCTGGGTTCGCGACACCGGGTCGGCGATCGGCTTGTCCACATCGTACGTCGGGACGTTGTGGTCCTCGGTCGCGATGGTCAGGTCCGGGCGGCGCACCTGGCGGCCGGCCAGCCGCAGCCCGTCGAACGCCTGCGGGCTGGTCACCTCGTGCACGAGGTGGAGGTCGATGTAGAGCAGATCCGGCTCACCGTCAGCCTGACGGACGACGTGTGCGTCCCAGACCTTCTCCGACAACGTCCGGCCCATTGCTCTGCGCTCCTAGGGATTGTGTGATGGATCCATGCCACTGAACGGCCGCCTACACGGTGCTCCTCAGAGGGCCGGTCTGGCGACTTGCGTTCCACGATTCGAGACGTCAATATCGTCCCATGGACAACTCTAGCGGAGTCGGCGTACTCGACAAAGCAGCCCTGGTGCTGTCCGCGCTGGAGTCCGGTCCGGCCACCCTTGCCGGACTGGTCGCGGCGACCGGACTGGCCCGCCCGACGGCTCACCGGCTGGCCGTCGCGCTCGAGCACCACCGCCTGGTCGGCCG
>Ga0114129_10001477_pt1 | contig 31843 bp, 31 predicted proteins | sample RhiMetdeltSRZDD1_FD_80071 | JGI IMG/M metagenome (GOLD analysis project Ga0114129, IMG submission 80071) | Populus rhizosphere microbial communities from Tennessee, USA - Rhizosphere MetaG P. deltoides SRZDD1 (version 2) (version 2) | ecosystem: Host-associated > Plants > Roots > Rhizosphere >...
CGGCAGCTTCGGCAGCGACCGGGGCGGCGCCACATATGCCGCACTTGATCTCGGGACCAATAATTGCCGCCTGCTGGTGGCGCGTCCTTCGGGGGAGGGTTTTCGCGTCGTCGACGCATTTTCCCGCATCGTGCGCCTTGGGGAAGGGGTCTCATCGTCCGGCCGTTTAAGCGAAGCCGCCATCGCTCGCGCAATGGCGGCGTTGGCTATCTGCCGCAACAAGATGAAGAACAAGGGCGTGACCCGCGCACGCCTGATCGCGACCGAGGCCTGCCGTGCGGCCGGGAACGGGTCGGAATTTCTCGCTCGTGTCGCGGACGAACTTGGCCTCGTGCTCGAAGTGATCGATCGCGATACCGAAGCACGGCTCGCCGCGACAGGCTGCACGCCGCTCATCGATCCCGAAGCCGAAGGGGCCATTTTGTTCGACATCGGCGGCGGATCATCGGAGATCGTGCGGCTCGCGCGATCGCACCGCGGCCGCGGCGGGCCGCCCTTGCCGCAGATTCGCGGCTGGATCTCGATCCCGCACGGCGTGGTGACGCTCGCCGAGCGCTATGGCGGCATCACCGTCACCCGCGAGAGCTACGAGGCGATGGTGCAGGACGTCGCGTCGCTGATCACGGCGTTCGAGCGCGAGCACGGCGGCGACGGAACGAACGACATTCACATGCTTGGAACGTCGGGCACGGTGACAACCATCGCCGGCGTGCATCTCAATCTCAAGCGCTACGATCGCAATCGCGTCGATGGCTGCTGGATGACCGAGCACCAGATCAGTCGTGTCGTCGAGCGGCTGCTCGCGATGAGCTACGAGGAACGGGTCGCCAGCCCCTGCATCGGCGCCGAGCGCGCCGACCTGGTCCTTGCCGGTTGCGCGATCCTAGACGCGATCCGGCGCGCGTTTCCTTGTCCGCGCCTTCGTGTCGCCGATCGCGGGCTGCGCGAAGGCATGCTGGTGCAGATGATGCGCGAGGATAGCGCCTGGGGAGGCGGCAACCAGGCCGCGATCTCTTGACCATGCGCGGCCCGCGCCAAAAAGTCCGTGTTCGCGGAGGCAAGGGGCGGTCGGCGTCGTCGCGGCATTGGCTGGAGCGTCAGCTCAACGATCCCTATGTCGCTCGCGCCAGGCGCGAGGGAATGCGCTCGCGCGCGGCGTACAAGCTGATCGAGATCGACGACAAAGCCCATTTTTTCAGAAAAGGCGCGCGCGTGATCGATCTTGGCGCCGCTCCCGGAGGCTGGAGCCAGATCGCCGCAGAGCGCGTTGATGCGCCGCGGCACGGCAAAGTCATTGCCATTGACGTTCTGCAGATGGACCCTGTGCCGGGCGTCGATTTCGTCAAGCTGGATTTCCTCGATGACTCGGCACCATGCACGCTCAAGAATATGATGGGTGGGCCTGCCGATGTCGTCCTCTCCGACATGGCCGCGAATGCAACCGGGCATGCACGCACCGATCATCTCAAGATTATGGCTCTGGTAGAGGCGGCGGCCGATTTCGCGCGCGGCGTGCTCGCGCCGGGCGGCACATTCCTCGCCAAAGTGCTGCAGGGAGGAACGGAGGCGGGGCTGCTCGCTTCCTTGAAGCGCGACTACAAAAGCGTCAAGCACGTCAAGCCGCCGGCAAGTCGCGCCGATTCCGCCTAGCTTTATCTACTCGCGACTGGATTTCGTGGCGCCCCTGGAAACGGCGAATAGACACCTCGCTCTCACTCCGTCATGCGCGGGTCAAGCGCGGGCATGACCTGGGCCGGTCGTCGCTTAGCCGCCCGCGCGCTGGTCGGCGGTTTCCACCGGCGTGGGAAGCCTGTCGGCCATCTCCGCCCCGGCGTCCGGCGAAAGACGCGCAAAGATGAGAGCGGACAGCGCCGAGATCCCCGCGATCGCGAGGAACGCCGGCGGAAAATCGGCGGCCTGCAATGGTCCGCCGCCTCGCGTGTAGACCGTCAGCTCGACCACCATCGCACCCACCGCCACGCCCGACGAGACAGCCAATTGTTGCGCGACGCTGACGAGCGCCGTTGCGCGGCCGACACGTTCGGGTTCGACCTCTGCATAAGCGATGGTGTTGATGCTGGTGAACTGCAGTGAACGGAAAAATCCGCCTACGAACAGCAGGAGCATCATCAGCGCAACGGGCGTAGCCGCTGTGAAGCCGGCGCAGACGGCAAGAAAAGCCGAGCTGATCAGCGAATTGACCACCAGAATATTCTTGAATCCGAAGCGGCGCAGAATGAATGCCACCGCCCACTTCATTCCCATGGCGCCAAGCGCCGTCGCAAACGTGATCATGCCGGACTGGAACGGCGTCATGCCGAAGCCGATCTGCAGCATCAGCGGCAGCAGGAAGGGGAGCGCGCCAAGACCAAGACGGAAGATAAAGCCGCCAACGACGCTCGCGAAAAAAGTCGGCAGCCTGAACAACGAGAGATCAAGCGCAGGATTGTCAATACGCCGCGCGTGCGCAAGGTACGCCGTCAGAAAGCAGCCGCCGCCGAACACAAGAGCGACCACGACATACCAGGGCAGAAAATTCAGTCCCAGCACCGAGAGGCCGAAAGCCATTCCGCCGATGCCGAGACCGGCGAGGATCATGCCGACGACGTCGAAGCGCTCGTGCTTTTCCGCCCGCACATCCGGGATGTAGCGCGTGGCAAGCAGTATTCCGAGCAAACCGATCGGGACGTTGATGATGAAGATCCAATGCCAGGTTGCATAGGTGGTGATGAAGCCGCCGATTGGCGGGCCCAGCACCGGCCCGATCAACGCAGGCGTAGTCACCCAGGCCATCGCGCTGACGAGATCGCGCTTGCTGATCGTGCGCACCACCACCATGCGGCCGACAGGCGTCATCATCGCGCCGCCCATGCCTTGCACGATCCGGGCGATGACGAAGTCCGTGAGCGAGCCCGAGAGCGCGCATCCGATCGAACCGAGCACAAAGACCGCGATTGCCGCACGGAACACGGTGCGCGCGCCGAAGCGATCAGCAGTGCAGCCGCTCGCCGGGATGAATATGGCGAGCGACAAGAGATACGAGGTCACTGCGAGCTTGAGGGCGAGCGGATTGGTCCCGATGTCGGCCGCAATCGCCGGCAACGAGGTCGCGATCACCGTCGAATCCATGTTTTCCATGAAAAGAGCGACCGCGATGATCAGCGGGACGATGCGGTCACTGCGCATGGAGGTTCCGGCGGAGCCTGGGCGTCTTCAAGCGTCTTGAAGCGCATAGCACAGCCTCAAGGTAAGCACTCTCCCCCGTTTACGAGGTCATAACAGCCATCCGCGAATGCCCTAGGAATCGGCATCATCCCATGCTATCGACCCACGCCAACCCAAAAGCGGGCCGTGACGCAAGGCGAGGATCCCCTCGCAACGGGCAGTTTTAACCCCTTGCCGGCCGGTCCGGTGCCTTTTCGGGCGAAACGGAGTTGGCGATGGCGGTCAAGAACAACGCGAGTCCTCGCGAAGCGCTCACCTTCGACGACGTGCTGATCAAGCCCGGCCTGTCCGAGGTGCTGCCGGCGGACGTCGATATTCGTTCCAGCCTCACGTCTTCGATCCCGGTCAATATTCCCATTATCGCTTCGGCGATGGACACCGTGACCGAAGCGCAAATGGCGATTGCCATGGCGCAGGCCGGCGGCATCGGCGTGCTTCACCGCAACATGGAGCCGGACGAGCAGGCGGCGCAGGTCCGGCAGGTGAAAAAATTCGAATCCGGGATGGTGGTGAATCCGTTGACGATCGAGCCCACCGCAATGCTTCAGCAGGCCCTCGATCTGATGAAAGACAACCGGATCTCCGGAATCCCGGTAGTCGAGAGCGGCAGCAACGCGCTCCCCGGCAAGCTGGTGGGCATCCTGACGAACCGCGATGTGCGCTTCGCCACGGATCCGCACCAGAAGGTGTCCGAGCTGATGACGAAGAAGCTGATCACGGTGCGCGAGGGCGTGAGCCAGGACGAAGCCAAGCGCCTGCTGCATCAACACCGCATCGAGAAGCTTCTGGTGGTCGACGGCCAGTACCGCTGCGTCGGGCTGATCACGGTAAAGGATATCGAAAAAGCGGTGGCCAACCCGAACGCCTGCAAGGACGAGCAGGGCCGTCTGCGGGTGGCAGCCGCCACGACGGTCGGCGACAAGGGCTTTGCCCGAACCGAGGCATTGATCGCGGCAGGGGTCGATCTCGTGGTGGTCGACACCGCGCACGGTCATTCCAAGTATGTGCTGGACGCCGTGACCCGCATAAAGCACCGGTCGAACAAAGTGCAGGTCGTGGCCGGCAACGTCGCGACGGCCGAGGGCGCCAGGGCGCTGATCGATTGCGGTGCCGACGCGATCAAGGTCGGCATCGGCCCCGGCTCGATCTGCACAACGCGGGTTGTTGCCGGCGTCGGCGTACCGCAATTGACTGCGATCATGGATTGCGTGGACGTGGCGAAAGCAAGCGGCACGCCGGTGATCGCCGACGGCGGCATCAAGTATTCCGGCGATCTGGCGAAAGCCATTTCCGCCGGCGCGGACTGCGCGATGGTCGGCTCGCTGCTTGCCGGCACCGATGAAACGCCCGGCGAGGTCTTTCTTTATCAGGGACGCTCCTACAAGACCTACCGTGGCATGGGTTCTGTCGGCGCGATGTCCCGCGGATCGGCCGACCGTTACTTCCAGCAGGACATCAAGGATACGCTCAAGCTGGTGCCCGAAGGGGTCGAAGGCCAGGTGCCCTACAAAGGCGCGGCGGCGACCGTGCTGCATCAGCTCACGGGCGGCCTGCGTGCTGCCATGGGTTATGTCGGAGCAAAAAACCTTGCCGAGCTCCATGCCAAGGCGGAGTTTGTGCGCATCACCGGCGCCGGCCTTCGCGAAAGCCATGTGCACGACGTGACAATTACCCGCGAGAGCCCGAACTATCCAAGCCGTGTATAGTTATTCGTGCTTGGGAAGGGATGAGAGGGCTGGCTTATGTCTATTCAATTTGTGCTGCTGCCACTTTTCGTCGAAGTGCTCCTCACGTTCGCGGTGATGTTCGGGATGATGCATTTCCGCACGTCCACGCTGCGAAGCGGGGAAACACGGTTTGAAGACATCTCCCTGCGCGAGCCGAATTGGCCGGTGCAGGCCACAAAGTTCGGGTATGCGTTCGCCAATCAGTTCGAGCTTCCGGTGTTGTTTTATGTGCTGACGATTCTTGAAATCATCACCAAGCACGCCGATTTGCTGTTCGTGATTCTCGCCTGGATTTTCGTTGTGATGCGCATATTGCAGGCTGGCGTGCACGTAACCAACAATAACGTACGCGTCCGCGGCGGATTCTACGGTGTGGGCGCGATCGTCTTGCTCATTATGTGGATTATCTACATCGTGCGTATCGTGCTCGCGCTCCCATGACGCCGGCGGCACGACTTGCTGCCGCGATCGAAGTCTTCGCCGCGATAGAGAGAGAGCGACGGCCGGCTGCCGATGCGCTCAAGGGTTGGGGTCTGACCCACCGGTTTGCAGGCTCGGGCGACCGCGCCGCGATCGCTGGCCTTGTTTACGATGCGCTGCGACGCAGGTCATCGAGCGCATTCATCATGGGCTCCGAAACGCCGAGGGCAATTCTTCTGGGGATGCTCAAACGCGAGCGCCGACTGGATACGGAGGCAATCGCAAAACTTGCCAGCGGCTCTCGGTACGCCCCCGAGGCACTGACTGATGAAGAGCGCAAACGCCTTGCTGCTGCCGATATCTCAACCGCTCCCGCCCCCGTCGCCGGCGATTACCCGGAATGGCTCGATGGTCACCTGGCGCGCGTCTTCGGCGAAGCACGTGTTGAGGAGGGCGAGGCGCTTGCCTCGCGCGCACCGCTCGACCTGAGGGCCAATACTCTCAAGGGCGGGCGTGATGCCGTGGCCGCCATTCTGTCGGACCTTAACACCGAGGCGACGCGGTGGTCTCCCTGGGGCTTGCGGGTTCGCATTTCGCCCGATGCGAAGAGTCCCTCGATCCATTCCGAGCCAGCGTTCATCAAAGGTCTCGTCGAAGTGCAGGACGAGGGCTCGCAGGTGGCGGCGCTGCTGTCTGCCGCAAAGCCGGGAGAGCAGGTCGTTGATCTGTGCTCGGGGGGAGGCGGGAAGACTCTGGCGATGGCGGCGATGATGGAGAACAAGGGGCAGATTTTCGCCACTGATGATGACAAGAGGCGGCTCGCGCCCATTCATGACCGGTTGAAACGGGCGGGTGCGCGCAATGTACAGGTCCGCTCGCCCAAATCCGTCGGCGGCGAGCTCGACGATCTGGCCGGACGGATGGATCTGGTTTTGATCGATGCACCCTGCACCGGCACCGGTGCGTGGCGGCGCAATCCAGACGCCAAATGGCGGATGCGCCCGGGGGCTCTCGAACAGCGCCAGAAAGAGCAGGCTGAGATTCTCGATCGCGCGGTAGGGTTGCTCAAGCCCGGCGGGCGCATTGTCTACGTCACGTGCTCTGTGCTGGACGAAGAAAACGGCGCCCAGGTTCGCGCATTCCTGCCGCGCCATTCCGGATTTTCCGTACAGCCGCCCGCCGCCGTTGGTCAGGCGCTCGGCGAGCGTTCGTTCATGTTCGGCAAGGCCGCGCGGGTGTCGGGTGAGGGCATCTTGCTGACGCCCCGCTCGACCGACACTGATGGGTTCTTTGTTTCGGTGATGAGGAGCGGCGGCTAGGGTTCCATTGTTGGGCAGATGGGAATACCCCGATTGCGCCCCATTCCCGGCCTAATTTTTCCGCGATAATCCAGTGTCTGTGGAACCGCAGAGCTTTTCCTTGGGGTTTTCCGATGCTGGTGGCCAGGCGCGATCCGCCGTTTCATTCGGACGCGGACCATCCGGCGCCTCTTAATCCAAATTCCCCCTTGGCTCCGCGAGCACCAAAACTGCCCCGCTTTGTAATGATCATGCAGCTGTTTGGTTCGCTGGTGGCTGTGCTCGTAGGCATCGGCAGTGGCTATTCGTTCTATCGCGCTAACTTTTCCCCTGAGGCAACGTGTCAGACTTTGCGCAGCGGCATTATTGCTCTGCTCGACAAGAGCGTGGATGCCGCGGCACGGCGCGTCCTGGTTCGCCGCGACATCGAGACCTTCGAAAGAACCTGCGCCGCGGTCGATCCGGAGGCCACCGCGGCATTCAAGAGCTTGCTCGCCGCCGAGAAAACAGTGGCACCGCCTCCATCACCCGCAATAGCAGCACCGGCTGCGTCGCCAGCGGCGCCGAAAGTGCAGCGCAGTGAACCGGCTCAAGCGCAACGTAGTGAGCCGGCACCAAAGGAGCCTGTCCGCAAGCCGGAGCCGCGGCCGCAGGTGACCGCCAAGCAGCCACCGACAAGTACAGCTCCTGCCGCTCCAGAGTCGGCTCGGCGAGATGCCGCTGTTTCGGATGCGCAATGGCTTGAGGCAGTGCGGCAGGCCCTCGTAACTCAGAAGCCCGACCGACGGCCGGTCGAGGCCGGGAAACCGTCTGCGGTGACGCCTGTCGCACGGTCGGTGACGCAGGAGACCCCCGTGCAGCCACCGGCGGACGTGAGGCCTGTCGCACGGCCGGTGACGCCAGAGACTCCCGTGCAGCCGCCGGCGGACGTGCGGCCTGTCGTACGGCCGGTGACGCCAGAGACTCCCGTGCAGCCGCCGGTGGACGTGCGGCCCGCCCCTGCGACACCCGCGGTTGCGCCTGTTTTGCCGCGTCCGATCACGATCCCAGCGGCGCCCGCGCAGCGCGTCGATGCGGATCATCCGGTGCCGCCGGAATCCATTCCGGATGTCAGTCCACCTGCCAAACCTAGTGAACCGGACCGATCGCGCCTCAGCAAATGGATATCGGGAATTCCGTTGCTGGGTCCCGTGCTGGATAATGGCCGTCGCTGATCGGCTGCTGGCTACATAATCAGCCACGCACGGCTTCATCTTTCCGCGCTGATCGGCGATCCAGCAGGCTTGACCCCGCTGCGCAAAGCCCGCAAAAAGCTGCCCCGAACGGCCTTTGCGCACCCGATTCTGGGTACGTTCGGGACACATCGCCGTCCATGCACGAAAAAGTTCTGATCGTCGACTTCGGCTCCCAGGTTACCCAGCTCATCGCGCGCCGGGTTCGGGAGGAAAAGATCTATTCGGAGATCGTGCCCTACCAGAAAGCCGAAGAGGCGTTCCGTGATATGAAGCCGAAGGCGGTGATCTTTTCCGGCGGGCCCGCGTCCGTCCTGGACAAGGACGCGCCGCTGGCGCCAAAACCGATCTATGAGGCCGGCGTGCCGCTGCTCGGCATCTGCTATGGCGAGCAAGCTATGGCGCAGCAGCTCGGCGGCAAGGTCGAAGGCGGTCATCATCGGGAATTCGGCCGCGCCGAGGTGACCGTTACCGAGAATACACCGCTCTTTGACGGGGTGTGGCGCAAGGGCGAGAAATATCCTGTCTGGATGAGCCATGGCGATCGCGTCACCGAGTTGCCGAAGGGCTTCAAGGTTCTCGGAACATCGCCCAACGCGCCGATTGCGATCATCGGCGACGACAAGCGCAAATTTTACGCTACCCAATTTCACCTCGAAGTCGTTCACACCCCGCACGGCGCCGCGCTGCTGCGCAATTTCGTGCGAAAGATCGCCGGTCTTACCGGCGACTGGACCATGCGCGCCTTTAGGGAAGAGGCAATTGAAAAAATTCGGAAGCAGGTGGGAAAGGGGCGGGTGATCTGCGGTCTCTCCGGTGGTGTTGACAGCGCAGTGGCCGCGGTGCTGATCCACGAAGCGATCGGCGACCAACTCACTTGCGTCCTGGTCGATCACGGGCTGATGCGGGTTGGCGAAGCGCAGAAGGTCGTGACGATGTTTCGCGACAGCTACAATATCCCGCTGGTGCACGTCGATGCATCCGACAAGTTTCTCAAGGCGCTCGAAGGCGTTGAGGATCCCGAGGAGAAGCGCAAGACGATCGGCAGGCTGTTCATCGACGTATTTGAGGCCGAGGCGAAAAAACTCGGCGGCGCTGAATTCCTGGCTCAGGGCACCCTTTATCCGGACGTGATCGAGAGCGTGTCGTTCACCGGCGGGCCCTCGGTGACGATCAAGTCCCATCATAATGTCGGCGGCTTGCCCGAACGCATGAATATGAAATTGGTCGAGCCGCTGCGCGAATTGTTCAAGGACGAGGTGCGGGTGCTCGGACGCGAACTGGGTTTGCCGGAGGCTTTTGTCGGCCGGCATCCATTTCCCGGGCCTGGTCTCGCGATCCGCTGCCCGGGCGCGATCACGAAAGAGAAGCTCGACATCCTGCGCCTTGCCGACGAGATTTTCATCGAAGAGATTCGCCGGACGGGCCAGTACGACGATATCTGGCAGGCGTTTGCCGTGCTGCTTCCGGTGAAAACCGTCGGCGTCATGGGCGACTATCGCACCTACGAATATGTCGTCGGCCTGCGCGCGGTGACATCGACCGACGGCATGACGGCCGACTTTTATCCCTTCGACATGAAGTTTCTCGGCCTGGTGGCGACACGCATTATCAACGAGGTCAAAGGCGTCAATCGCGTCGTCTACGACCTGACGTCGAAGCCGCCAGGCACAATCGAGTGGGAGTGATGATACCGTGCCTGTGACCATCTACGGCATCAAGAACTGCGACACTATAAAGAAAGCCCGTTCGTGGCTCGACAAGCAGGGCATCGAGTACGCGTTTCACGACTACAAGACTGCCGGAATCGATCGCGACCGTCTCGAGCGCTGGGCGAAAAAAGTCGGTTGGGAAACGCTCCTGAACCGCGCCGGGACGACATTTAAGAAGTTGCCGGAGAAAGACAAAGGCAATCTCTCCGCAGCCAAGGCTATCGGGTTGATGCTCAAGCAACCATCGATGATCAAGCGTCCGGTGCTCGACGTCGGCGGCGGCAGGCTGATGGTTGGCTTTGATCCTGAAGCCTATAAGGCCGCGTTGACCGCTCGATGATCAGCGGAGGGTGAGTCTTGCGGGATTTTGCTGGCGCAAAGCCGCGTCGGCGGCTTGATTTTGCCGGTATTTACGGCCACATGCGGCTCATGAATAAGCCCCTTGCCACGCCCGATTCGATTTCCACGACGCCGCTCGCCGCCGAAGTCGACCGGCGGTGCACCTTCGCAATCATTTCCCACCCTGACGCGGGCAAGACGACGCTGACCGAGAAATTGCTGTTGTTCGGCGGGGCCATCAATCTGGCCGGCCAGGTCAAGGCCAAGCGAGACCGCCGCTCGACCCGTTCCGACTGGATGGCAATTGAACGCGAGCGCGGTATTTCTGTGGTCACATCTGTGATGACCTTCGACTACGATGGCCGCGTCTTTAATCTACTCGACACGCCGGGCCACGAGGACTTCTCGGAAGATACTTATCGTACTTTGACCGCGGTTGACTCGGCCGTGATGGTCATAGACGCCGCGAAGGGCATTGAGACGCGCACGCGCAAGCTCTTCGAAGTATGCCGCCTGCGCGACATACCAATCGTTACGTTCATCAACAAAATGGACCGGGAGAGCAGGGATCCGTTCGAGTTGCTCGACGAGATCGAAAAAACGCTCGCCCTCGACACGTCTCCGCAGACCTGGCCGATTGGCCGTGGCCGCGACTTCGCCGGAACCTGCGATCTTGCCACCGGCGAGATGCGACTTGTCAGCGAGGACGGGAAAACTGTTGAGCGGCAGCCGCTCGATCTGCCTGCGCTTGCGGCAAGAAATCCCATGCTCGACGCCGCGGCAATCTCGGACGAGCTCAGGCTGGTGAAAGAGGCTTGCCGGCCTTTCGATTTCAAATCGTTCCGTGAAGGGCATCTGACTCCCGTGTTCTTCGGCTCGGCGCTGAAGAATTTCGGCGTCAAGGATCTGCTCGATGCGTTGGCAGCTTTCGCGCCGGCGCCGCGCGCGCAGGCGTCCAGCACGCGCATCGTTGACGCGCATGAAAATGCCATGACGGCCTTCGTCTTCAAGATACAGGCCAATATGGATCCAAATCACCGTGACCGAATTGCCTTCGCGCGCCTTTGTTCAGGCAAGTTGCGCCGCGGCATGAAGGCGAAGCTCACGCGCACCGCCAAGCCGCTGACCTTGTCCACCCCCCAGTTCTTTTTTGCTCAGGACCGCGCGCTCGCTGATGAAGCCTATGCCGGCGACGTTGTTGGCATTCCCAACCACGGCACCCTTCGCATCGGGGACACGCTTACCGAGGGCGAGGATCTTGCGTTTCTCGGCGTGCCAAACTTCGCGCCGGAAATCCTGCGCCGGGTGAAGCTCGGCGATCCGATGAAAGCGAAAAAACTGAAAGAGGCGCTCCAGCAGATGGCAGAGGAGGGGGTCGTCCAGGTATTCCGTCCGCTCGACGGCGCACCGGCGCTGGTTGGAGTTGTTGGCTCCTTGCAGCTTGACGTCCTGAAGGTGCGCTTATCGGAGGAATATGGCCTCGACATCAATTTCGAGCAGCCGGAATTCCAGTTGGCACGGTGGATCAGCGCAGCTGATGGAAAGAAACTCGAGGATTTCGTGCAGGCCAATTACTCGAGCTGCGCCGAGGACCTCGACAACGACAAGGTGTTCATGGCCCGCAACCAGTTTATTCTCGATTACACCCGCGAACGCGCGCCAGGAATTTCATTCGCCGACATCAAGGACGTGAAAGACGAGGCAGCCTAGTTCAATTTCACGTTCGCGGCTTGTATCACTGGCGCCCAGCGCGCAATCTCGCCGTCCATCCGCGCGCGCAATTCTTCCGGAGAAGAGCCAACCGGCTCCATCAACTGAGCCGCGAGTTTCTCGCGCACCTCCGGTCAGTTCATGATCTCGGCTACGTCCTTGCTGATTGTATCGATAATCGGCTTGGGAGTTTTGCCGGGTGAGATCAACCCGTTCCAGGCATCTGCTTCGACGTCTATGCCAGCCTCCCTCAAGGTCGGCACATCGGGCAAATAGGGTGAGCGCCTGGCAGTGGAGACGGCGAGAATTTTCACCGTGCCTGCCGTAGCCTGAGCCGTTACCGATTGGCCGGCAGACACGCCATTTGCGCATCATTGCGGATCACTGCCGTGACAGCTTGCGGCGAGCTGGCGTACGGCACGTGCACAAGCTGCGCGCCAGCCTTCAGCGCGATGGCCTCCATAGCAAGATGCGACAGCGAGCCATTTCCGATCGAAGCGAAATTGTATTTGCCAGGATTCTTTTTTAGCAGCGAAACGAGCTCCGCTACAAAGCTGATCCCAAGCTCCGCAGTCACCACGAGGACACTCGGCTGCGTCACCAACTGAGCAATAGGCGCGATGTCCTTGCGCGGATCGTACGGCAGCCGCGAGAACAGCAACGTGTTGATTGCGAGCGGACCGCCGATGCTCACGCCGAGTGTTGACCCATCAGGCGCCGCCTTCGCCACGATATCGGTGCCGAGATTGCGGCTTGCGCCGGGCTTGTTCTCGACGAGAAATGTGCTCCCCGGGTATTTCTGCTGCATGCCTTCGGCGACCAGGTGCGCCACGATATCCGGCGTCGATCCAGGTCCAAATGGCACCACAACCCGTACGGTTTGAGTGGGCCAATCCTGGGCCGCGACTGCTGCCCCAAGTCCAAGGGACAGAAAGAGCGGTGCGATCAGACGCTTTGCCAACCGATACATTGGGGTTTCGGCCATCTAAGCTGTTGCATTCGGGAAGTGGCTTGCATTGGTTGGGGCTATCCTCTACTTGCGGCGGCAGCAAAGCGTGAGTGTATCATGGGCTTAGGCATTCTCATTCTCGGCCTGGGCGTCTTCCTGGCGACGCACGTATTCGTCTCGTTCCGCGACGCGCGCGCGAATGTGATCGCCCGAATCGGGTTGCCGACTTATCGCGGCCTGTTCGCTCTGACCTCGCTCGTGGGCCTTGTGCTGATCGTATGGGGCTTTGGGGAATACCGGGCGAGCGGACTGGTTCGGATTTGGTCGCCGCCTGCGTTCATGCGGCACATCACCATAGGGCTGATGCTGTTCGCGACAATCTTTCTCGTCGCTGCCTTTGTCCCTAGCCACCTCAAGGCACGCCTCAAGCATCCGATGCTGGCGAGCGTGAAGACCTGGGCTTTCGCGCACCTGCTCTCTAATGGCGACCTCGGCTCGATTCTGCTATTCGGCACCTTCCTCGCTTGGGGCGTCTACGCACGGATTGCCGCCAAACACCGCAGCGACCTTAAGCCAGTCGCCGAGCCGTCCGGTTGGACGAACGATGCGCTTGTTGTTGCAATCGGCGTGATCGTTTATCTCGCGCTGGGCTATGCATTCCATCCCGTTGTGATTGGTGTCCCGGTGTTCGGAAAATAACATGTCGGTCCAGGACGAAGTCCGTCGGCTTACGGCCCCAGACATACGCGCGCGCAAGGGCGGCGAGCCGATTGTCTGTCTCACCTCTTATCATGCCCACACTGCTCGCATCGTCGACGCGCATTGCGATGTGATCCTGGTCGGCGACTCGCTCGGCATGGTCATGCATGGGCTCGAGACGACGGTTCCAGTCACGCTCGAAATGATGATCCTGCAGGGTCATGCCGTGATGCGCGGTTCAAAACGAGCGCTGGTGGTCGTCGATATGCCTTTCGGTTCCTACGAAACCTCGAAGGAGCAGGCCTTTACGAATGCCGCGCGCGTCATGAAGGAAACCGGCTGCGGCGCGATCAAGGTCGAGGGAGGCAAGCGGATGGCGGAGACTATTGCCTTTCTTGCAGAACGCGGCGTGCCGGTGATGGGGCATGTCGGGCTGACCCCGCAAGCGATCAATACAATCGGGTCATTCCGGGCACAGGGCCGCGACGAAACCGACTGGGCACGCATAGAGGAAGATGCGATTTCGGTTTCACAGGCAGGCGCATTTTCAGTCGTGATTGAGGCGGTGGCCGAGCCGCTTGCGCGCAAGCTCACATCAGCGGTGTCAATTCCCACCATCGGCATTGGAGCGAGCCCAGCCTGCGATGGCCAGATTCTGGTACTTGAGGACATGCTCGGGTTGTCGCCGCGGGTGCCGAAATTCGTCAAACGCTATGGAACTCTTGGTCCCGGAATTGAGAAAGCGGTCGCGGATTACGCGGCAGAGGTGCGGTCGCGCGCCTTTCCTGGCTCAGAGCACGTTTATTCAATGAAAAGCAAGAAGAGATAAGACCCTGAAATATTAACGGTTGTCGGCTTTCGCTTTGCCTTAGGCGCGCCACATCGCTAGTTTACGGCGCAATCCGGCCCGGACGGGGTCAAAAGGCAGGTTTGGGACGATCTTGGCCGATATTTTTCATGAAGTAGACGAAGAAGTCCGGCGCGAGCGACTCAGGAAGCTGTGGGATCGCTACGGCGTCTATGTGATAGCGCTTGCCGTCCTGATTGTGGCTGGCATTGCCGCCTGGCGCGGCTATGAATACTGGGTGGCCAAAAGAGCAGCCGCTGCGGGCGCCGCTTTCGAAGCCGCGCTGACCTTGAGCGAGCAGGGCAAATTCGCCGAGGCAGAAGCTGCGCTGGCCAAGATCGCGGCTGAAGCCCCCGCAGGGTATCGCTTGCTGGCGCGCATGCGGGCAGCGGCGGCGCTCGGCCAAATCAAGCCTGCCGACGCGGTAAAAGCATACGATGAACTTTCGGCTGATGCCTCGCTTGGCGCGATCTGGCAGGATCTCGCTGCCATACGCGCCGGCATGCTGCTGGTGGACACCGCCTCGCTTGCTGACATGCGCAGGCGGCTCGATCCGGTTGCCGAGCCGGCGCGCAGTTTTCGTCACACCGCGCGGGAGCTTCTGGCCTTGTCCGCTTGGCGCAATCATGATTTGGCCGCTGCGCGGCGATATCTTGATATGATCACCGGGGACGCGGAATCGCCTGTGGGCACGCGCGCGCGTGCCGAGGTCCTCTCCGGGATGATCGCCGCTGAAGGCAAAGGTTGAGGGGTAAAGGCATGCGAGCACTTCACCGCGCCGTGCTGCTGACTGGCCTCGCGATCGCTGCGCCGACACTGGCCGCGTGTTCGAATTTCGATATGGACAAGCTCGACATATTTGGCCTGAACGAGAAGAAAAAACTGCCGGGCGAGCGCAAGGACCTTTTTCCGGGCGGAGTTCCCGGCGTCACACAAGGCATCCCCCCGGAATACATGAGAGGGAATCAGCCGACGCCCGAAACCGCTCAATCACTCGCGCCTGAGCAAAACAAGGAAGCGGCGGCCGCCGAACAGGAAAGCAAGCCGCAACCGGAGCAGAAGCCGAAGCCGAAGCGCGCGGCGAAGCCGCGAACGGCATCTTCACCGCCGCCGCAGGCCAGCGAGCAGCCCTCGACGTGGCCGCAACAGGATCAACAGCCACCACAGCAAAGCACGCAGGCGCCCTGGCCGGCGCCGGCACAAGCCAATAGTCCGTCGCCCTGGCCTTCCTCCCCGCAGCCCGGCACTTTCTCGCGCTGACGAGTCCGCCTTTGCGGGCTTGACCGGGAGGTGAGCGCCGCCGCAAACACGTCTTGAATTTAGTGATGGACTGTCGGCTCGGACCTGGCAGCGACACCGATGAATCGCACAATTGCTATTGTAGGTCGGCCGAACGTCGGAAAATCGACTTTGTTTAATCGGCTGGTCGGTCGGCGGCTTGCGTTAGTCGACGACCGGCCAGGCGTCACTCGAGACAGGCGCGAGGGGCAGGGCCGTCTGGGCGATATTGAGTTTAGGGTCGTTGACACGGCGGGGCTCGAGCAGTCTGCGCCAGAAACTCTATCCGGTCGGATGCGGCAGCAGACCGAAGCCGCCATCGATCAAGCCGACGTTATTTTTTTTATGATTGACGCGCGGACCGGACCACTGCCGGCAGATCAGGCCTTTGCCAACGCTGCGCGTAAATCCGGAAAGCCGGTCATCCTCATCGCCAACAAGAGCGAAGGAACAGCGGGCGAATCCGGTCGGCTGGAAGCCTATGCGCTCGGACTCGGCGAGCCCGTACCGGTTTCCGCCGAGCATGATGAGGGCATGTCCGATCTTTATGATGCTTTGCGCGCCGCGCTGCCGGAAGAAGTCCCGCAGCCGGAGACCAAAGCCGAAAGGGATGCCGCTCACCCGATTCGTGTCGCTATCGTGGGCCGCCCCAACGCGGGCAAGTCGACGCTCATAAACCGCTTGATCGGCGAGGAGCGCTTGCTCACCGGACCCGAAGCCGGCATTACGCGCGACGCCATTGCGGTAGAGCATGACTGGCAGGAACGCAAATTTCGGATCTATGACACCGCGGGACTACGCCGACGGTCGCGCGTTGAGGAAAAGCTGGAGAAACTTTCGGTTGCCGACGCGCTTAACGCAGTGCGCTTTGCAGAAGTTGTGGTCGTGCTGCTCGATGTCGAAAATGCATTCGAGGAACAGGACCAGCGCATCGCCGACCTCGTCGAACAGGAAGGGCGCGCTATCGTCATTGCAGTCAACAAATGGGATCTGAAGGAGAAGACAGCCGGCGCAATCGGCAAACTGCGCGAACAGGCGGAGGAGAAGCTCACCCAACTCAAGGGTGTGCCGTTAGTGGCCGTCTCCGGCCTTACGGGCGAGGGTCTCGACCGGTTGATGCAAGCTGTCATTGGCGCCTATGACGTGTGGAACAGGCGTATTCCAACGAGCGCATTGAACCGCTGGTTCGAGCACGCGGTCAGCGCCCATCCACCGCCGGCCGTGTCCGGACGCTCGCTGCGTCTGAATTACATCACACAGCCGAAAAGCCGGCCGCCAAGCTTTGTGGTGTTCTGCACCCGAGCGGAAGCCGTGCCCGACGCCTACAAGCGGTATCTGTTGAACTCACTGCGCGAGACGTTTGATCTGCCCGGGACGCCGATCCGACTGGCCCTGCGTGAGAAAGACAACCCGTACAAGGGCAGGGCAAAACGCAAGCACTAGACGGGATAGGTCGAGGTTTAAGAATTTCAACGTCTTGACCGCGCTTGTCCCGGCCATGACGTTGACCAACCACGTAAAGCCATCTCGCATTTCTCAAAGATCAAGTGGGGGCCGGCACATCCAGAAATTTTTCCGCCCGGAAGTCATAGATCCTGCCGTTTTCCGAGCAGTCGGGAAGACACAACGGGAGGATTGCTTTCGCGATTTTTTCCGGCGTCGGCAGCGTTGCGGGATCTGCGCCTGGAAAAGCCGACAGATACATGCGCGTACGTACAGGCCCGGGCGAGAATAAATTGGCTCGCACCGTCGTGGTCGCGTTTTCCGCTGCATAGGTACGCACCAAGGCGTCGAGCGCGGTCTTGGATGCCGCGTAAGGTCCCCAATAGGCGCGTCCCAAATAAGCGACAGACGATGTCAGGAATACCGCTCGGCCGGCCTGCGAACGCTGAAGCAGCGGATCCATGCATCGGATCAGCTGCCAGTTGGCGGTGACGTTCACAGCGAGGAGATTGTCCCAATCTTTCGTCTCCACGTGCGGAAGGGGCGAAAGCGGGCCAAGAACCCCGGCATTGCCCACCAGCACGTCGAGCCGCTGGTAGCGATCGTTGAGCGCGAGTGCGAGCCGCGCGATCCCATCCCTGTCCTTGACGTCGAGCGGCACCAGCGTTGCGGAGCCTCCGGCCGCCTTGATCTTGTCGTCGAGCGCCTCCAGCCCGCCGACGGTGCGGGCCACGGCCACGACATGCGCGCCCGACTGCGCAAGTTCTAAGGCAATCGCCGCCCCGATGCCACGCGAGGCTCCGGTCACCAGCGCAATGCGATCTGAGAGAGGGTGGGAATGGTCGGTCATTGCCTGATCGTGCCCGGCCATTCTGCCAGGCATCCGCGTCTTTCTTGCATCGAGCCATAGAAGACGGGGATGGCCGGGACAAGCCCGGTCATGACGATTGCCAAGGTGCTAGATAGCTTCAGCCAGCAAGGATAATTGCCGTGGGCTGGCTTCTTGCGCGGCGAGATCCGTAAGCGGCGTGGGATAGTCACCGGTAAAGCAATGATCGGTGAACAGCGGCCGGATCGGGTCGCGTCCCTCGAAGCCCATGGCGCGATAGATACCGTCGACCGACAGGAACGCCAGTGAATCTGCGCCAATGAATTGTCTCATGCCCTCGAGGTCGTGGGTGGCCGCTAGCAGCTTGTCACGTTCGGGCGTGTCTATCCCGTAGTAGTCGGGATGAGTGATCGGAGGCGAAGCGATGCGGAAGTGAACTTCTCTGGCGCCTGCATCGCGCATCATCTGCACGATCTTGCGCGACGTCGTACCCCGCACGATCGAGTCATCGACAAGAACGATCCGCTTGCCGGCGACCACGGTGCGGTTGGCGGAATGCTTGAGCCGGACGCCCTGGTCACGAATGGCCTGCGTCGGCTGAATAAACGTGCGACCGACGTAGTGATTGCGAATGATGCCGAGCTCGTAGGGGACTTTTGCCTCCTGGGCGAAACCGATCGCAGCCGGCACACCAGAGTCGGGTACGGGTACAATGACGTCGGCCTGCGCGGGCGCTTCGCGAGCGAGCTCCGCGCCCATGGTTTTACGCACGTCGTACACGTGCCGACCGCCGACGATGGAGTCAGGGCGCGAGAAGTAAATGTATTCAAAAATGCAGGGACGAGCCGGTATCGGCGGGAACGGTTTGTGCGACTGGGCGCCATCCTCATCAAAGACCACCACTTCGCCGTTCTCGACGTCGCGCACGTACTGCGCACCGATGATGTCGAGGGCGCATGTTTCGGACGCAAGTATCGGACATCCGTCGAGCTTGCCGATCACGAGGGGACGGATGCCGAGGGGATCGCGTGCACCGACGAGTTTCTTGTTCGTCAAGCCGACAAAGGCATAAGCGCCTTCAAGCTGGCGCAGGCCCTCGATGAATCGATCGACGAAGCGGTTGCGTTTGGCGCGCGCGACCAGGTGCAGGATTACCTCGGTATCGGTCGTCGACTGCATCATCGCGCCTTCGTGCACGAGGTCGCGGCGCAGCTTGATGCCATTGGTCAGATTGCCGTTGTGACCGATCGCGAAGCCGCCGCCTTCGAGTTCTGCGAACAACGGCTGCACGTTACGAAGGATCGTTTCACCAGTGGTTGAATAGCGCACGTGCCCCATTGCGGACGTGCCGGGCAGGCGATCAATCACCTCACGCCGGGCGAATGCATCTCCGACCAGCCCAAGTCGTCGCTCGGAATGGAAACGCTTGCCGTCGAAAGAGACAATTCCAGCGGCTTCCTGACCGCGATGCTGGAGCGCGTGCAGGCCAAGCGCGGTAATCGCCGCCGCATCGGGATGGCCGAAAATGCCGAACACGCCGCATTCCTCTCGCAGACGGTCGCCGTCGAAATCCAGCTCCATGGGCACGATGTCCTGCGGCTGTTTCTGCATGTTATCGCGTTCTGTTCGCCCTTGGTTGCACTAGGGGCATTTCCGAACGCTGGTCGGGACTGGCATCGGGCGTATCCTGGTCTTCCGGCTTTGGCCTCTTCAGCCTCTTTAAAATGGTGCTTTCCGGGTCATCCGGCAACATCGACATCAACCATTGTCCCGTGTTTTGCAGCACGAGTTTTGACTTGGCGCTGCGCACCCACTCGGGCTGGCTGCGGTCAGGCACCAGCCAGGCGAAAAACAGAAACGCGACCACGACGATCACCAGCCCCCGGCCAAGGCCAAACAGGAAGCCGAGCGTGCGGTCGAGTGCTCCGACGCGGCTGTCGAGAACCATGTCGGAAATGCGCGCAGTAATGATCGACACGATGAGGAGGGTGGCGAGGAAGACGCCGCCAACCGAAACAGCGGCCGCGACCGTGTCGCTGGTGAAGTACTGCTTCGCCATCGGCAGTATGCGGCTATACGAATAAAGCGTCACGACTGCAGCGACACCCCAGGCACCAATTGACAGGATCTCGCGCATGAATCCGCGGATCATGGCGAGGAGCCCTGATATCAGCATGACCATCAGTAAAATGATGTCGAGCAGCGTGATCGGCATCGAGGGCTCATGCGCTCCGCAGGTTTTTGCAGTTCATGCCCCACCTGGCCGTCGGCCCGTGCGAGGAATCCGCGCCTGCCATAGCGGTTACGGACCGGAGCGGGAATGTCGACCCTAAGTGTTTAATTTTAGGCCCATTTTCTGCGCTTCAACTCGCGCTGAAGACGCGGCTAAAGCCGGTTTCGAAGCGCCGTATATAGCTGGGCATTACGGTCCCGTCACCCGTATTGTCCACGAGTTTTGGCAGCCATGCGCGCCTTGCCTCCGGCGGCAATGCCCGCCACGAGGCTGGCAAGGGTACCGACCTCGTTGACTGTCAGTCCGGGTTCGGAACGTTCGCCCCGGGCCGCTTCTGGCACAATGGCCCCCTTGAAGCCCAGCTTGGCAGCTTCTTTGAGGCGCGAGGCGGTCTGCGCTACCGGCCTGACGGCGCCGGAAAGGGACACCTCGCCGAAATAGACGGCGTCCGAGGGCAGGGGCGCGTTGGCGAGCGAGGATACAAGCGCAGCCGCGGCTGCAAGATCACCCGCCGGCTCCTGGATGCGCATGCCGCCGGCAACGTTAAGATAAACATCGTGGCCGCCGAGCCGCACGCCGCAATGCGCCTCGAGGACCGCGAGCACCATCGATAAGCGGTTTGGGTCCCAGCCCACAACCGCACGCCGGGGAGTGCCAAGCGATGTCGGGGCAACCAGCGCCTGAATTTCCACCAGGAGCGGGCGAGTACCCTCAATGCCGGCGAACACCGCAGTGCCCGGTTGCCCGAGGTCGCGTTCCGACAAAAACAGTTCCGAGGGGTTGGCGACTTCGCGCAGGCCAGCGCCGGTCATTTCGAACACGCCGATTTCATCGGTCGGTCCGAACCGATTTTTTACCGCGCGCAATATGCGGAACTGATGCGAGCCTTCGCCTTCAAAGGCAAGCACCGCATCGACCATGTGCTCGACGACACGAGGACCAGCGATTTGCCCATCCTTGGTGACATGTCCCACCAGGATGACCGCTGCGCCTGACTTCTTGGCAAAACGGATCAGCGCCTGCGCAGCGCCGCGCACCTGGGTCACGGTGCCGGGGGCGGAATCAACCATGTCGGTCCACATGGTCTGGATGGAATCAATGACGACCAGCCGCGGCGTCGTTCCTTCCGAAAGGGTCGCGATGATATCTTCGACTGCCGTTTCCGCCGCCAATTCGACTTTGCAATCGCGCAACCCCAATCGCTCGGCGCGCAGGCGGACTTGAGCCACCGCTTCCTCACCGGAGATATAAACCGTGCGATAGCGGGCACGGGCCATGGCCGCGGTAGCCTGGATAAGCAGCGTCGATTTGCCGATGCCCGGGTCGCCGCCGACCAGCAGCACCGATCCGCGCACAAAGCCACCGCCCGTGACGCGGTCGAGTTCCCCGATGCCGCTGGGCAGACGCGGGGCGTCGTGGGCCTCCCCGGCGAGCGCCTCCAGCGCAAAAAGCCGGCCCCTACCGGGTTTGCGGCCAAGGCCGGCTGGACGGTCCCCCCCTTCCTCGCTCAGGGTATTCCATTCACCGCAGGCTTCGCACTTTCCTTGCCAACGGCTGAACGCAGCGCCGCAGTTCTGGCAAACAAAGCTGAGGTTGCGCTTCGACATTGGGAATCGGTGTGGAAAGCCGACAAGAGACGCTAGGCGACTGATGAGAACAATACAAGAACATTGTTTAAAAAGCCGCTAACGATCACGCATTAAAAGGACGGCCCTCAACCCTCCCGATAGACCCGCCGGTAACGCGGGCCCAGGCTGGTTAGAATCTCGTATCCGATCGTGCCTGCGGCCGCTGCCAGGGCGTCCACGCCAATGTCGCCGCCGATCAGCGTGACCAGGTCTCCACGCCTGACGGAATGATCTGGCAGGGCCGTTATGTCGATCGCCAGAAGGTCCATAGAGACGCGGCCAGCCAAGGGACAGCGTGTGCCTGAGACAATGGCACTTGCGCCTGAGGCTGCATCGGTGGCGCTGGCCGCGCGCGGGTAGCCGTCGGCATAGCCCACGGCAACCACGGCGATGCGTGTGAGATGCCTGGCTGTCCAGGTTGCGTTGTAACCGACCGTTTCGCCTTTCGGGACGGTGCGCACCTGCAGGACGCACGCCTGCAGTTCAATGACCGCGCGCATCGGATTGCGATGGCCGGGCGTCGGATTGATCCCAAACAGGGCCGCACCGGGACGCACCATGTCACAATGGGCGGCACTGCCGAGAAAAATGCCGGACGAATTGGCGAGCGAGCTTGGGATGCCACGGTAGAGGAGCCGGACCTCGCGGAATAAATTCATCTGACGTTCGTTGAGCGGGTGGTCGGGCTGCTCGGCGGTGACGAGATGGCTCATCAGCAAGTTGACGCCATGATTTGCCGCGCGGATGCGCGGCGCCAGCGCCACGGCCTCCTCTGCGGAAAGGCCCAGCCGGTTCATGCCGGTGTCGACATGGAGCGCTGCACCACCACGCCATCCGTTGGCCGAACAAAATGCGTCCCATTCCGCGAGCTCGACCAGGCTGCCGATGACCGGGCGAGCGCGGACGGCAGCGAACGCGCCCGCGGTTCCGGGCAAAAGTCCGTTGAGCACGTAAATAACAGGTTCCGTCGCAGCGGCGCGGACGTGTCGGGCCTCGGCGAGGTCGGCAACGAAGAAGGTCCTGCATCCAGCGGCCGCAAGTGCGCGGGCGACTGGATCGATACCGCAGCCGTATCCGTCCGCCTTGATGACAGCCGCGCATTCGGACGGCATCGACCGGCGAGCTAGGTCCTGCCAATTGGATACCATTGCCCCCAGATCGACTGTCAGCATTCCGCCAGCCGGTTGATCGAACCGAGCCGATTCCGTCCGGCGACCTTGGGATGTGGCGTCCACCGGCAAGTCGGCGTGTAGGGCTGTTTCGGCCTTGGCCATGGTCTTCGGTTTAGCTGCCTGCGGCCCCTCAGTCTATGTGGCGTCTTACATGCGTTCAGGCAAACGAGCTTCGCGGGCAAGCGATGAAAAGCGGGTGACCGCGGCATCGAACTGCAATTCGACCGTGCCGGTCGGGCCATGGCGTTGTTTGCCAATGATAACCTCGGCCCTGCCGTGCACCTTGTCCGCTTCCGCCAGCCACTCCGCAAACTTTTCGCGGTTCGATTCCAACGGCTTGCGCATCTGGTGATAATATTCCTCGCGGTAGACAAACAGGACCACGTCGGCGTCCTGCTCGATGGAACCGGATTCTCGCAGGTCCGACAGCTGCGGCCTTTTGTCATCGCGGCTTTCCACTTGGCGCGAAAGCTGCGAGAGCGCGAGAATCGGCACATTGAGTTCTTTTGCCAAGGCCTTGAGCTTGGTGGTGATCTCGGTGATTTCCTGTACCCGGTTTTCCGCCGAGCGGCGGGTCGACCCCTGCAGAAGCTGCAAATAGTCGACTATCACCAAATCCAGGCCGCGCTGGCGTTTGAGCCGTCGTGCGCGAGCCGCCAGTTGGGCCACCGACAGGCCACCCGTCTCGTCGACATAAAGCGGAATGTTCTGCAGTTCGATCGAGTAATCTTTGATTTTTTCAAAATCACTTTCACTGATGCCGCCGCGCCGGATCTGGTTCGACGGGATGCCGGTTTGCTCGGCGATGATACGAGTGGCGAGTTGCTCGGCTGACATTTCGAGCGAGAAGAACCCGACAATGCCGCCATTCGCAGTGCTGGTGTGCCCGTCCGGCTTGATCTCGCCACGCCAGGCCTTCGCGACGTTGTATCCGATGTTTGTGGCGAGCGCGGTTTTGCCCATGCCGGGGCGACCGGCCAGAATAACCAGATCGGATTGCTGTAGACCCCCCATCATCCGGTCGAGGTCATCGAGCCCGGTGGCGGTGCCGGAAAGTTTGCCATCGCGCTGGAAAGCATGTGCGGCCATGTCGATGGCCGTGGTGAGCGCCTGCGCGAAGCGCTGGAAGCCCCCGTCGTATCGACCGGTTTCCGCCAGCTCGTAAAGTCTTCGTTCCGCGTCTTCGATTTGATCTCGTGGAGAAAAATCGACAGGCGCATCGTACGCGACGTTGACCATATCCTCGCCGACCTGGATGAGCGCACGACGGATCGACAGGTCGTAAACAGTATGCCCGTAGTCCTCAGCGTTGATGATTGTTGTCGCTTCGGCGGCGAGCCGCGCCAGATATTGACTGACAGTGAGGCCGCCTATGTCGATGTTGCCATCCAGGAACGTCTTCAGTGTAACAGGCGTCGCCAGCTTGCCGGCCCGTATGAGATCACGTGCGAGCTGATAGACCTTCTGGTGGATCGGTTCGAAAAAATGCGCCGGTTCGAGAAAATCCGAAACACGGTAGAAGGCTTCATTGTTGACGAGGATTGCGCCTAACAGCGCCTGTTCCGCCTCGATATTATGCGGAGCCGAGCGGTAGAGCGGGGCAGGTTCTTCGACCTGCTTGCGGGCTGTCGAATCAGCGAGTGCCATGGAGGATCGGTGCTTACCCGGAAATTGTGGCATAGCACGCGTTTTGTATGGGAACCGCGCTGCCGACGAGGTTGCCCCGCAATTCACAAGCCGCACGGAGCAGTGGGTAAGTAATTTTTCCTTGACCACGGCCCGTTTATGTCGGCGGTTTCAGAACAGGCTATTCGCCGGCGAGACGGAGCGGCGGTTTGCGCTTGCCTTCAGCTGCGGCGAGCCGGCGCTCCTCGCGCGAAATATAGTCCCGCGTGACAGGCACCACGCCCTGGCGCTTGGCAAGCTGGATTTGCATCACCATCATGTTTTGCTCGCGGAAGGACATTTCCGAAGCTGCGAGATAGAACTCCCACATACGCACGAAATGCGGCTCATAGATCCGTTCGACGTTCTCGCGATGAGCCAGAAACCGCTCACGCCAGGCCTTCAGGGTCTCGGCATAGTGCATGCGAAGAATTTCAATATCCGTGACAAGAAGGCCAGCGCGCTCGATCGCTGGCACCACTTCCGACAGCGCCGGAATATAGCCGCCCGGGAAAATATATTTCGCAATCCATGGATTGGTGACATTCGGCCCTTCCGAGCGGCCGATTGAATGCAGCACCATTACCCCATCGTCTCTGAGCAGTTCGGCGCACCTACTGAAAAAGGTATCGTAATGGCCGACGCCGACGTGCTCGAACATGCCCACGGAAACGATGCGATCAAACTGATCGCGCACGTCCCGATAATCCTCCAGCAGAAATCGCGCGCGATCGCTTAGCCCTTTTTCAGCGGCACGTTCCTTGGCGATGGCATACTGCTCCTGTGAAAGCGTGATGCCCGTGACGTTGGCGCCGCCAAGTTCGGCAAGATAGAGACCCAGACCGCCCCAACCCGAACCGATGTCGAGGACATGTTGGTCGGGTTCAAGTCGGAGCTTGGCCGCGAGGTGACGTTTCTTGGCGAGCTGCGCGTCGTCCAGCGATGTATCCGGCGTCTCGAAGTATGCGCAGCTGTACTGCCTGTCCGCGTCGAGAAAGAGCGAGTACAGACGGCTGTCGAGGTCGTAATGGTGCGCGACATTGAGTTGAGCGCGCTTGCGCGGATTAAACTGGGCTAATCGGCGTCCGACGTAGCGCAGAAGCCTTTGCGGACGCCCCCAATTGGGCACCTCGGTTTCCTGGCCGAGCACGACGGCAAGTACGTTGGCGATTGTGCCCTGCTCGACCACCAACGTGCCATCCATATACGCTTCGCCGAACTTGAGCTCGGGGTCGAACAATATTCCGAGTTCAGCGGCGCGCGTCGTGAAACGCACCGCAACCGGCGCGCCAGTGCCATCGCCAAATGTAAAAGTCTTTCCCCGCGAGGTGGTGAGCTTGAACGTGCCCCGCCGGATGAATGTACCGAACAAAGTCTGAAGCAACCGGTCCATCGGCCGCCTCCATCACCCAATCTGCGCGCTGCTACCGACCCTTCTTCGAAAAGACAACGCGGCTGAATGCACAAACGTTCTTAGGTATTTAATCAAAGTTGCCGCGCCCCAGCAATGCTGCAAAACGTAATGCCACCATCCATCCGAACGCAGGTCACAATTGTAAAATAATACGCTAGCAATGTATTTCACCGTCGGGCAGATGGACGCCAAGGGAGTGTGAAACCGGATGAATCTAAAAGGACGCGCCTGCAGGACAGGTCTCGTGAGCGGCATCGTGATGGCATTGCTTGTCAGCAACGTCGAGCGCGCAGGAAAGCCTCGATCGGGGCAAAACTCCGACCCAGCTATTCGCCTCCCATTGTTCGGTTTGTCACAAATCGCCCCGCGGGTTGGCCAAATCGGGCGGGCTATTCGGTCTCGATGGCTTCCTGCGCGAGCATTATATGAGCAGCCGTGAAACGGCTGCTGCCATGTCCGCTTATCTGAGAGGATTGGACAGCGGGCCTGCACCGACGCGCGCATCAAAGCGTGCGGCCAGAGGTGATGACAATGCGAAGCTCAATGAAAAGAAAAAGCCGGCATCCAAGCCGGGCGCAGTAAGGGGAGCCGGGGAGTCGAAGGGGTCCGACTCGAAGCCTGCTGATATCCTTGCGCCCGAAGCCGGATCGCGCTGAGCCGAGTGCGCCCGCGGCAAGCGAGTCAAGGCCCGCCGAAGGCACCAAGCAGAGATAAATCGAGCTTTCGGCTGAGGCGGCTCAGGCCTCTTCGCTCTTTTTCTTTTTGGCTTTTGCAGGCTTGGCGGGAGGCTCGGCGGCTTCCGCGCCGGCCGCCGCCGTCGCTCCTGCGTCCTCGCGCTCGCGCCGAGTGCTTACGGCCTCGGGCTCAAACATCGCTTCGGCAGGAGCTGCCGCAGCAGCAGCCGCTTCCTCAGCTTCTGTACGCCTTACCGTTACGTCCTCGCCACGGGCAATGCGCTGCGCCTCGTCCGCGCTACGCGCGACTGTAACGGTGATTGACACCTCGACTTCGGGGTGAAGCGCCAATGGCACTTTGTACTGGCCGATCGTCTTGATTGGTGCATTGAGCGCAATCAGGGAGCGCGTGATCTCTGCTCCGTCATCTTTGAGCAAGGCCGCAATATCACGCGCGGAAACAGAGCCAAACAATTGGCCTGCTTCGCTCGCCTGACGCAGCACCACAAAGCTCTTGCCGTCGAGCTTGGCAGCAAGCTTGCCGGCTTCGCCCTTCATCCCGAGGTTGCGCGCCTGAAGCTCAGACTTCATCTCCTCGAATCGCTTCTTGTTGTCGACGGTCGCTCGCAAGGCCTTGCCGCGCGGCAGCAAAAAGTTGCGCGCAAAGCCATCCTTTACACGCACGACATCGCCCATTTGTCCGAGCTTTCCGATACGCTCGAGCAGGATCACTTCCATTTTTGTTTCTCCTCTGAATTTAAATCTTCGTCACCGATTTGATCTCACGAAGGGGAAGGAGGGCCGCGTTTGCGCGCGACTTGCCCTCGTAAATCAAAAACTGAATCGAAAACGCCGAGCAGGCAGAGCGCGAGCAGTGGCCAACCAAGCACGATCACAGCCGCGTATGCGAGTGCGAGCATGAAGCCGCGCATGTTCATGCCGGCAGTAATTGCGTGCAGCACCGCGAAGCCGAGCACGCCGTAGGCGAGCAGCAGGCTTGCCGAAAAGACACCAGCCGCGATTCCCAGCAATCCGTCGACAAAGCTCAGGGCAATCGCGAGGGCGAGTGCGGCAACGATCGCCGCCGGAAAGGTCATGGCAGAAAGTTGCGGCCAGGGGCGCGAGAGGCGACCCGAGAACTTGACGATCCTCGCCGCCAGCCAAAGGTTGAGCAGATTAGTAATCGTGGCAAACACCGCCGCCGCGACCGGTATCGCGGTCACCAGGAAATCGAGCAGCCGATCGGCTTTTGACTCGTTGCCGGGGCTGGCGACCTGGGTACGCAAAATCGTGTTGAGCGCGCTGCGCAGTCCTGTCCGAAAACTTTCAGCGTCAGTGCCAAAATTCGGAATCGCGAGAAGCACAACCAGTGCACCAAGAAACGCCGCCCACAGGACCAGCCGCCCGGGGGGATACCATTCGAATGCTGCCTGGTACGGGGGCGCGTTCGCGGCCGGCGCTGTAGGCCGAGCGAGCATAGCGAGGTATCCGAGCCACCACGCTGGAATGCCGGCGCCGACCATGAATACAAACAGAAAAACGGCGCCGAAAAAGATGCCCAGGGCGAGCGAGCCGGCAAGAGCCGCAGTCAGTGCAGCCCAATGACTCCACCCGAGACCGGCGATCATGATCGGGAGCGGCGCGAGATAGAACAGCGGAATCGACAGCAACGTGCCCGACGTCACGGACGCGAACAGCAGGGCCGCTGCGGCCCCGGCGCCAATGCCTATAACTGCCAGATGCATTATCACGAGCTGTCCCGCTCCTTTTGAGCGGTTAGAGGCGGATCGAACTTCCACCCCAACCATCGGCTTTTCCGGTAACCGGAAAGCCTCGCTAATGTTTTACTGTATCACATAAGGCAGCAGGCCGAGAAAGCGCGCGCGTTTGATAGCTTGCGCCAGCTCGCGCTGCTTTTTCGCCGATACCGCGGTGATCCGGCTCGGAACGATTTTGCCTCGCTCCGATACGTAGCGCTGCAGCAGCTTCACGTCCTTGTAGTCGATCTTCGGCGCGTTCGCGCCGGAGAAAGGGCAGGTCTTGCGACGGCGGAAGAACGGTCGGCGAGCGCCGCCTTGTGGTGCGAATGCCATGGCTTATTCCTACGCGACCACAACTTCTTCGCCATTATCGCCGCCTTCGTCGCGGCGTCGCCTCTCACCGCGTCCGCGTTCGTCGCGGTCGCGATCGGACTTGCGCATCATCGCAGAGGGGCCGTCCTCGTGTGCCTCAACGCGGATGGTGAGATAGCGCAGTACATCTTCGTTAAGGCGCTCTTGGCGCTCGACTTCGTTGAGAGTCGCTGCCGGCGCATCGACGTTGAGCAGCGTCATATGCGCCTTTCGATTCTTGCGAATCCGGTAGGTGAGGGACTTCAAGCCCCAATATTCGTTCTTCGTGACCTTGCCACCCATCTGCCCGATGACGCCGGACAGTTGCGTGGTCAAGTCCTCGACCTGCTGCGCGCTCAGATCCTGGCGCGCGAGATAGACGTGTTCGTATAGCGGCATGAATGCCTTTCCCTTGTTCAAAATCCCTATCCTCGATCCCGGCGCCAAGCCCCTCGAGCCCTTCGGGGAAAGGCTCGAATGCTCTGAAGGCGGAAGCACGGGACGCCAGACCAACAGGTCCTGCCGGCTTGAATTCGGGCCGGCCGTCCGTTCAGCTCCCAACCAGGATCGATGGAGCCCGGGGTTTATAGGGTTTTTTGCCGAAAAGGCAAGGCAAAACAACGCTGCGCTGTTGCGACCGCGTTCGCCATACGACCTCTACACAGCGCGCGTTCCGGCCTCGTCCCTTTGCAGCCGATCGGCAAGCTTTACGGCCCGGTCGGCGCCTTCGCGGATTTGCCGTGCGGTGTCATCGGTCTGATGAGCCAGACGTATTTTTTTGAGCGCCTCGAGGAGCCGGTTCAAATTTTGCGCTAGGAACTGGCGGCGAAAGGTCGGATCGATCCGTGCCCGAACAAGCTCATCCTCGGTAACCGGGTCGTTCATCGTGCATTGGCTCGCCGAATTCACCCGGAAATCCTACTCACAAGTGTTTGTCGCAAGGTTACCTCCGGTCGCAAAACTTGACAGGACCGCCAGCGAAGGTGTCTTTCGGCCCGATTTATGGGTGGGGGACCAGCGGACATAGCATGTCAGTAGCTTTTGTATTTCCGGGCCAAGGCAGCCAGGTTGTTGGAATGGGCAAGTCGCTGGCGGCGAACTTTACCGCCGCGCAGGATGTTTTCGACGAAGTCGATACCGCTCTCGACGGCAAACTCAGCACGGTCATGTTCGAAGGACCCGCCGATACGCTTATGCTAACCGAAAATGCGCAGCCTGCCCTGATGGCGGTTTCACTGGCCGCATTTCGGGTGCTGGAAAAAGAAGCGGGCCTCAAGCTGAAGAGCGATGCACAGTTCGTCGCCGGTCATTCGCTTGGTGAATATTCTGCCTTGGCCGCGGCGGGAGCATTCACTGTGGCTGAAGCAGCCAGGCTGCTGCGAACCCGCGGACAGGCGATGCAAAAAGCCGTGCCGGTCGGTGAGGGCGCCATGGCGGCGCTGATCGGGCTAGAATTCGATGCGGCCTCGGCTGTCGCCTCGGAAGCCGCACAGGGCGAAGTGTGCCAGGCGGCCAACGACAATGGCGGCGGACAGGTGGTCGTCTCCGGCTCAAAGCAGGCGGTCGAGCGCGCAGTCGAAATCGCCAAAACGAGAGGTGCCAAACGCGCAATGCTTCTGCCCGTATCGGCCCCCTTCCATTGTGCGTTGATGCAGCCGGCTGCCGATGTGATGCTCGAGGCGCTGGCAAACGTGTCGATCAAAGCACCTACGGTACCAATCGTTGCGAACGTTCTTGCCTCGCCGGTGCAGGATCCGGCGCAGATCCTGCGCGCGCTGGTCGCCCAGGTGACCGGCACGGTCCGCTGGCGTGAGTCGATTGCGTACATGGCCGGCGCTGGCGTCACGAATTTCTATGAGGTCGGTGCTGGCAAGGTGCTCAGCGGCTTGATCAAGCGGATTGCCAATGGAGCCAATACCAGTGCGATCGGCAGCCCGGAGGGCGTCGCCTCCTTCAAGGCGGGGAAGATCCCATGATGTTTGATTTGACCGGCAAGACGGCGTTGGTGACGGGCGCGAGCGGATCGATCGGTGGCGCAATCGCGCGCGCTTTGCATGCCCAAGGTGCCGTCGTGGCGCTCTCCGGCACGCGCAAAGACGCACTCGATGACATCGCGGCTGCGCTGCGTGATCGCGTGCATGTCTTGCCCTGTGATCTCGCGGACAAAGACGCAGTGGAGGCGCTCGTGCCTAGCGCGGAAGAAAAAATGGAGAAGCTGGATATTTTGGTCGCCAATGCCGGGGTCAATCGCGATAACTTGTTCGCGCAACTGCGCGACGAAGATTGGGACCGGGTTATCGCGGTCAATCTCACGGCCACGTTTCGACTGACACGTGCCGCCGTATCGCGCATGATGCGCCGCCGCTGGGGTCGTCTGATCGCGATTTCGTCGGTGGTAGGATTTACCGGCAATCCGGGGCAGGGAAACTACACCGCCTCCAAAGCCGGCGTGGTGGGAATGATAAAATCGGTTGCCGCCGAATATGCCAAACGCAACATCACGGCCAATTGCATTGCGCCCGGCCTGATCGCCTCAGCCATGACCGACAAGCTCAACGAGAAGCAGCGCGAGGCCATTTTCGCGCGTATTCCCGCAGCCAAGCTAGGCACTCCCGACGACGTAGCCGCAGCCGCGGTTTTCCTGGCCTCGAACGAAGCCGCTTACATCAACGGTCAAACCATACACGTGAACGGCGGGATGGCCATGATCTAGGGCGTTGTGGTCAAGAGGGAGGTCTCGCGAAGTTCATGCGAGAAGTAAGGCGGAAATGCTGCCTTTCAGGGCTTGCTCGCCTCGCGTTCACGCGCTAGTCAACGCATTTGAAGTATGGTAACCGAACTTTGGCCCGGCTGGGGCGGCTAATCGCGGAAGTCGTTCACGATATTCCGCAATTGGGGATCGTCTCATCACCGTCAAACACGACGAGGCCATACCGCGAAGGTTGCGATCCAGACTTGGAGCGCGGCCCAATCTAAGAAGCACGAGGTTGGAACGATGAGTGACATTGGCGAGCGGGTGAAAAAGATCGTCGTGGAACACCTGGGCGTGGAGCCCGACAAGGTGACCGATCAAGCGAGTTTCATCGACGATCTTGGCGCCGACAGCCTCGACACGGTCGAGCTCGTGATGGCCTTCGAAGAGGAATTCGGCTGCGAAATTCCCGATGATGCTGCCGAGACGATCCTGACCGTCGGCGACGCGGTCAAATTTCTCGAAAAGAACGCAAAAAGCTGAGCA
>Ga0114129_10001478_pt1 | contig 31837 bp, 23 predicted proteins | sample RhiMetdeltSRZDD1_FD_80071 | JGI IMG/M metagenome (GOLD analysis project Ga0114129, IMG submission 80071) | Populus rhizosphere microbial communities from Tennessee, USA - Rhizosphere MetaG P. deltoides SRZDD1 (version 2) (version 2) | ecosystem: Host-associated > Plants > Roots > Rhizosphere >...
GATGGGTGTTCCCGGTCGGCCGGCTCGATCTCGATAGCACCGGCCTGCTGATCCTCACCAACGATCACCGCCTCGGCCAGCGCTTGACCGACCCCGACCACCACGTCGAGAAGATCTACCACGTCCTCGTGGAAGGTGTGCCCTCCCGCGAGACGCTGGACGCGCTCGGCGAGGGGGTGGCTCTCGCCGACGGCACGTTGACGAGACCGGCGAAGGTGAGCCTCATCGGCGCCGGCCGCGGCCATCGCGCGTGGCTGGCCATCGGGCTGACCGAGGGCAAGAACCGCCAGGTGCGACGCATGTGTGCGCAGCTCGGACACGACGTGGTCACCCTGACGCGCGTCTCCATAGGCGCCCTGACGCTCGGCGACCTGGGTCTGGGCGAATGGCGGCGCCTGCGCCCGGCGGAGATCGCCGCCCTCGCCGACGGTGCTACGATCGCCGACTCGAGACCTCATGCCCGACACCGCTGAGCCCGCGCCCGTCGAGATCGGACTCCCGCTAGGAGCGCTGCTCGGCCTCCATCGATCGGGCGATGTCCGCGGCCTCCTGGAGTTGGCCCGCCGCGGGGACTGGCGGACGCGCGCCCTGGCCTTTTCCGCCCTGGGCCGCCACCTGCGCGGAAACCCCGACCTCCGCCGCCGCGACACCTTCAAGGACAAGGTCGTGTCGCGCCTGCCGGGTCTCCGGCGGAGATTTCCGGCGGTGGCCGCGTACGGCATGCCGGTCCGGGAGCTGGTCGCGAATGGCTTGAGCGACCGCGCGTGGATCGTCCGCACGGCCGCCGCTCTCGCCCTAGGCGAGTGTGCCGCCCTCGCCCCGGTGCCGGCCCTGAAGCCTCTGCTGCGCGACAGCCACCGTCCCGTTCGCATGGCGTCGGCCGCGGCGCTGATCGCGGCCGGGGCCGACATCGGCGACGAGCACGCCGTCCTGGCCGGAGCCGAGCCCGCACCGCGCCGCATCGGCGATACCGAGTCGAGCCTCGAATGGCTGGGCCGCCTCGCGGATGCGCATCGGGCCCTGCTCAGCGGCCTCGCCGGGTGGCCTTCGTCCTCGCCGCTCGGCGCCCCGGGCGGGCTGGGGTCCTATCTGGCCGGCGAGCCCCGCGCCGAGACCACCGATAGCCGGCAAGCGGAGATCCGGCGGTACGCCCAGGAGAAGGAGACGCACTACAACTTCACCAAGCCGTTCACACGCGTCGACCGCGCGCAGAACATCCGTTACCTCCTCGCCTTCCTGGCTGTCGCCGAGACCCTGCGCGTGCCGCAGGATGCGCTCATCCTCGACCTGGGCGGGGGGGCGGGTTGGGTCAGCGAGCTGCTCGCGAAGTTCGGCTATCGGCCGGTGACGCTGGATCTGTCGACGGCGCTCATCCGCGTCGGCCGGGATCGATTCACCCGCGAGAACCTGACGGCGCGATTCACCGCCGCCGACATGACCGTCTTGCCCATTCGCACCGCCTCCGTCGATGCCGTCGTCGTCATCGACGCCCTCCATCACGTACCCGATGTCTCCGCCGTCTTCCGCGAGGCACACCGCGTTCTCGTTCCCGGCGGGCAGTTCTTGCTGGCCGAGCCCGGCGAGGGCCACGCCGAGACCGACAAGTCCCGCGAGGAGATGGGAACCCACGGCGTCTGCGAGCGCGAGATCCACCTGCGCGAGGCCGTCGACTACGGCCGCCGTGCCGGCTTCGATCGCATCCGCGTCATCCCGCACTTCGTCCCCGAGATCGAGATGTCGCCCGAGGATTTCGGGCAGGCGGTGGCGACCCCTTCCGATCGTTGGCGCGTGCAGCGCAACGGCCGCGCGGTCGCCTTCGACGAGGTCGTGCTGCAGTCGATCTTGAGCCATCCCATCCTGGCCTTCCAGAAGGGAGTGAGGCCGCTGGACTCGCGCATGCCGCGGGAGCTGCGCGCCGGCATCGAGCCACACCTGCACCGCGCGGGGGCGTCGGTGCACGGGCGTGTCGGACTGCGCAATACCGGCGATACGCTGTGGCTTCGCGGTGTCGATTCCGCCGGCTCGGTCCGACTCGGCTTCCAGCTCATGACGCCCGAGCGCCAACTCCTCGACATGGACTTCGCCCGGGCCGAGCTCCTGCGGGACGTGGCGCCCGGCTCGACCATCGATCTCACCGTCGATCTTCGGTTGCCGAATGCCGACACGCCGTACGTCCTCAAGCTCGACATGGTCGACGAGCACGTCTGCTGGTTCGAGGACGTCGGCGGCAAGCCGGTCTTCGTGGCGCTTTCGTGAGGGCGGCACGGTGATCGTCCTCGCCCTCCTGCTGGCCGCCGGTGTGCCGGACGCCGACATCGCGCGGGCGGTGACCCAGGTCGAGAAGCAAGTGGTCGAGGTCCGCCGCGACATCCACGAGCACCCGGAGCTGGGGAACCGCGAGCTTCGCACCGGGGCCCTGGTCCGCGACCGCCTCCGCGCCCTCGGCCTGGAAGTACGCTATCCCGTCGCCAAGACGGGCGTCGTCGGACTCCTGCGGGGCGGCGCGCCGGGTCCCACCGTCGCGCTGCGGGCCGATCTCGATGCCCTCCCGATCGACGAGCGGAACGAGGTGTCGTACCGCAGCCGCACGCCCGGGGTGAAACACGCCTGCGGCCACGACGCGCACACGGCCATGCTGCTCGGCGCCGCGCAGGTACTCTCGTCGTTCAAGGACCGGCTGCCTGGGAACGTGCTCTTCCTCTTCCAACCCGCGGAGGAAGGTCCTCCCGAGGGCGAGAAGGGCGGCGCCCTGCTGGTGCTCGAAGAGGGCGCCCTGTCGCCGCCGCCGATCACCGCGATCTTTGCCCTCCACGTGAGCCCGCTGCTCGACGTGGGGCGCGTCGGCTGGTGCGAGGGGCCGATCTTCGCGTCGTCCGATCGGTTCACCATCGAGGTCCAGGGCCGGAAGACACACGGCGCGTATCCGCACACCGGCCTCGATCCCGTGCCGGTGGCGGCGGAGCTCGTGCTCGCCCTTCAGACCATCGCCTCCCGGGAGATCGACGCCCAACAACCCAAGGTGATCACGATCGGCTCGATCCACGGCGGCAACCGCAACAACATCATCGCGGAGTCCGTCGTCCTCGAAGGCACGCTGCGCGCCCTCGACCGCGACGTACGGCGCGAGTTGCGCGAGCGTCTCGAACGCACGGTCCGCGGCGTGGCCGAGGCCCACGGCACGACGGCGGAGGTGCGCTACGGTCCAGGACACCCGGCCACCGTGAATGACGCCAGCCTCGCGCGGGCCATGGTCCCTGCCCTCGAGCGCGCGCTCGGCCGCGAGCGCGTGGTCGCGGTGCGCCCGGAGATGGGGGCGGAAGACTTCGCCGAATATGCGCTCCAGATTCCCGCCCTCTACCTGCGCCTCGGCACACGCAACGAGGCGCGCGGCATCACCGCCATGGTCCACACCGCCCTGTTCGACATCGATGAAGACGCCCTTCCGATCGGCGTGCGGACCCTCGTCACCCTCGCCTGGGAAGCGCTCCTCCGGGGCGGACGGCCCGTCGACGCGGTAAAATAGGGGGATGGTCGACATCTCATGGGGTTAGCAGACCGGACGTTGCTCCTGGCTACGCCGGAGCAGGTCGATGAATTCATCGCCCGCCATTCGCTGTCGGTCATCTTCAAGGCCGGAATGTGCGGTCAGACGGATGAGACTTTCGCACGGCTGCAATCGACGCTGACGAGCCGCGACGACGCGGCCTTCGGCATGATCCACGTGGTACAGGCCCGGGCGGCGAGCGATCATCTTGCCGAACGCACGGGCGTGCGCCACGAATCGCCGCAGCTGTTCGTCTTCCGCGACGGTGTGCTCGCCCTCCACCGGAGTCACTGGGGCATCACTGCAGACGTATTGGCGGCCGCGCTCGGCGCGCGCCTGGCCGCCGTTTGACGAGGTATTGATGAGCAAGAACGTCCTCGAGTTCACCGAGCAGAATTGGGAGAAAGACGTCCTGGGGGCGGCGGAGCCCGTGCTGGTCGACTTCTGGGCGCCGTGGTGCGCGCCCTGCCGCCAGATCGCCCCTACGATCGAAGCCATGGCTGGCGACTACGCCGGGCGCGTACGCATCGGCAAGCTGAACGTGGACGACCACTCGGTGGTGGCGGCTCGTTATGGGATCCGCTCGATCCCCACCGTGCTGGTGTTCAAGGCCGGAAAGGTCGTGGAGCAGCGCATCGGCCTCGCCAACCGCGACGAGCTCACACGCATCGTCGAGACGCAGCTCGGCGGCGCGGGCACCGCGACGGCCTAGCGACCGACGCCGGGCGGCTCCGCCCCCAGGTACGGCGCCAGCGCTACCGGGGCCAGGTTGGCACCGGTACTGTTGATCGCCGCGATCCATTCGTTGGCCAGCATCGCGTAGCCGAGCTCGGTCGGGTGGACGCCGTCGTAGCTCCAGAACCCGCCGGTCAGGAACTGGTTGGTCACCTGGATGCCGCCGATGGCCCGGCCGTTCTTCACGAAGCCCTGATAGAACGTGTTCGCGTCCACGATGGGGACGCCCGCCGCCTGGCAGACCTCGTCGATCGCGCGATTGAAATCGGCGATGCGCGCGCGGATCTGTGCCTGCTCGCTCGCGTCCAGGATGACCTCGTCGGGAAGCGGCGTCCCCTTGCCGCCCACCGTCGCCGGCACGCCGTCGCCCTGCGCGAGCAGCCGCGACGCCACCAGCGTCACCAATGTCCCCTCGGGAAGCGGTCCGTTCGGCCCCAGTAGCGGGACCACCGCGCCGTTCAAGCGTACGGCCTCCCCCGTGATGGGGTCCGTGTAGTACGACCTCAGCGTGGTCGCGAAGGGCGACGCGGTCAGATCCATGACGTTGCCGGCCACGACAGTCGCCCCCGCCGCGCGCAGGTTCGTGACGAGGGCCTGGAATCCCGCGCGGAACGTCGCGGCCGGGGTCAGCGTCTGCCCTTCGACGGCGCGCCCCCGCCGAACGGCGGAAAGGATCTCGTCGCTGCCCACCCACACCGTCGCGAACGTCGGCCTTACGCCCATCGCCTGCGCCAGCGCCGTCCCCCGTCCGCGAAGGACGAGATCGTGCATCCCGCCGCCGTCGGAGGTTCGGGTGGCGAGGTCGGTGGCGGTCGTGTTGGGGATGGCGAGGTTGTGGAACGCCGCCGTGAAGAGCCTCGGGGCGCCGGGGACCGTGGACTTGGGTGCGATCAGTGCGGTCGGGGCGAGGCTGAGCAGCGTCAGCTCCGCGGGGATCCCCGGCTCGGTCACGAGAGGCTGCATGAACGACGGTGCCCCGCCCTGGTGGGCGATGAGCGCGGGTATCGATCGCTCCTGATGCGATTCCACGAGCGATTCGGAAACCACGCCGGCGAGGAAGCTATCCCCCACCGCCACGTACTGCGAGAAGCTGGGCTGCGCGGCGGCTGGTGCTGCGCAGAGGACGAGACCGACGACCAGGCCGTGATGTCGCATGGCGTTACCTCTAGTACTGACAGCCGATCGAGACGCTGAACGTGTTCTGCATGCCGCCGTAGCGGCCGTCGAATCGCAGCGTGCTCGTGCCCGCGGTCGTGCGGGCGGGATGCACGGCCAACGTGTTGGCGAGATCGAGCCGCCACGCCCCGAAGCTCCAGGTGGCGCCGAAGGCGACCACGTGGCGCCGCAGCTCCGGGGCAAACGGGCTGATCGAATCGCGCGTCACCGGGCTCTCCGCGAACGCGTAACCGCCGCGGACGCGCCACACCTCGTTCACCTCGCGCTCGGCCCCCAGGCGCAGCGAGAAGACGTCGCGCCACGCGCCGGTGAGGTCCGCGGAGAGGTCTTGACGGCCTTCGAAGGCGACGGGCCCCGCGCCGAAGGACGACCAGTCCGTCCACTCGACGTCGGCCACGAGGAGCCACTCGTTCCAGTCGTAGGCCAGCCCGCCCCCGGCCCGCGCGGGCAGATTGATCTGCGCGGCGTAGGCCAGCACGCCGGGATAGAGCAGGTTGAATCGCGCGTCCACCTGGGCGTTGCCGCTGGGGATTCGCGACAGCGTGGCATCGCCCTCGAACGAGGCCTGCACCTTGTGCCGATACGACAGACCGATCGAGAACGCGTCGGAGGGCTTGGCCAGGAGGCCCACCGCGCCGCTGAGCTTCGTGGTGTCGGCGCTGCCGGTGCTGAGCGCCGCCGCATCGATGGCCAGTTGGGTGAACGGCTGGATGCCGGCCACGTGGCGATCGAGACGGAACGTCGTCCGCCGTACGTCGAGCGAGACGCCGAGAGCCATGCGGTCGGCGAGCTTGTAGGCGAAGAGCGGCGTCAACGAGAGGCTGTGCAGGCTCGAGCGTTGAGACAGGAACCGGCCGGTGAATGCTTCGGGCTCCGCCCATCGATAGTCGAACGCGAAGGGCTCGCCGACGCCGAGGCCGAAGACCAGGCGATCGGAGAGGGAGTGCGAGTAGTACACCGCGGGTGCCACCGCCGGCGTGTGAGAGAGCGACTCCTTGCCCCCGGCCCCGGGGTACGGGCTCTCGCCCTCGAAGCCGACGAACGGCACCGTGGCGTGCCCGCCGAGCTCGAGCTGTCGATACTTCAGGAATCCGGCGGCGGCCGGATTCAGCGCGAACGCCGACGGCGCATCCGCGACCGCGAAGCCGGCGCCCGCCCGTCCCGCCGTGCGCGCGGACGGATCCTGCGCGAAGCCGGACGCGGCCGCCTCATACGGACGTGCGGCGAGAAAGGCGGCGGCGAGGAAGAAATGAAAGCGTAGTGACATGGACGTACCTCCGGCGAATCACCGAACGTCGGATCGTCCCACGCCCCCGGGGCCCGTCAGGTCCGGCTAGACGGCGGGAAGGAAGAGGCGCGTCTCCAGGCCGCCGCCGGGGAGCGGCGCGAACCGCAGGAATCCGCCCATCTCGCGGACCAGCCGGTAGGTTTCGCCGAGCGGCCCCGTGTCCGTGCCCCTGAGGACGCGCAGCTGGTCATCGCTGCTCAAGGCCCCACCGTGCGCGACGGCCAGCATGACGAAGTCTTTCTTCACCTCGCCGTTCGCGCTCTTGAGCAGCACCGGCTTCCTCTCGCAGCGAAGGACCGTCGCTGTCCCGGGCGACGACACCGCGCTGATCCCCTGCAGCAGCGCCGCCACCGCGAACGTCAGGTTCTGCGGCGGGCACCGCGGCGGCTCCGTCCCCGGGGGGATGCGCACGTCGACCGAGATCCCGCGCGATTGCAGGGCCGGCTTGGCCAGGTTCACGGCATCGTTGACGGTGGCCACGAGGGGCCGCCCGGCCCCGGCGGCGCCCGCCACCGGTGTCTTCGCGGCGGGTGGAGCGGTGACGGCCGGGGTGGGCCGCGGGGCTGCCGCGGGCCGTGGTGCCACCGCCGGCCGGGGTCCTGTCGCCGGCCGCGGTGCCGCGGGGGCCGGCGTGGCCGGAGGGCCCGCCCCGGCCTGCCCCAGGTTCTGCATGATCCTCCGCAGCCGCATCGCTTCCTTTTGAATGCTGGCCAGCGCGGCCGCGCGTTTCTCCCGCTGGTCTTCGCGATACACGCCGAGCAGCTCGGTGTGCGAGAGGATCGTACCGAGGCCGACGTTCATCTCGCGGACCATGTCGGCCAGCGCCTCCGCCAGATCGACGTTCGATCGGATCGCGCGGTGCAGCAGCTCCTCGGAGACGAGGCCCTGCTCCGAAGCCGCCGCCAGCGGCGCGCTGTCGGTGAGCGGCGGTTGCACCATCACGACCTTCGCCGCCGGCGAATCGGGAGGCGGCGCGGGCGCTTCCGAGGCCTTCTTCATGACCTCGCGGAACGCGGCGGCCACGAGCTCGGGGACGCGGTCGGGATCGAGACCCTTTTCCTTGAGGTTGTACTTGACCGCGATCGATCCCAGCATCTGCTCCACGACCGATGTGAACGTCTCGAGCACACCCTCGCCCTGGGCGGCGACGGCCTCGAACGAGGGGCGCTTCCAGGGGTTGAGGGCACGCGCCATCTCGTCCACCGTCTGGAGGTCGGGCAGGTCGCGCTTGTTGTACTGCACGACGAACGGGACTTTCTCGGGAACCAGCCGGTTGGCCAGCAGGTTCACCTTCATGTTTTCGAAGGCCTGCACGTTTTCCTTGTGCATCCCCTTGCGCGAATCCGCGATGAAAACGACGGCATCGGCGCCGGCGAGGACGACCCGGCGGGTGGCGTTGTACTGCACCTGGCCGGGTACCGTGTAGAGCTGTATCTTGAAGTCGTAGCCGGAGATACCGCCCAGGCTGAACGGCAGCAGGTCGAAAAACAGGGTCCGGTCCTGGGCGGTATTCAGCGAGATCAGGCGGTTATGGCCGGCCGGATCCGTGAGCTTGTGGATCTGCTCGAGGTTGGTGGTCTTGCCCGACTGCGCCGGGCCGTAATAGACCACCTTGGCCTTGATGGTCCGTTCGCTGAAATTGAACTGGACCATAAGCGGAGCGGGCTAGCGGCGGTCTCGGGACAACACGTTGCGGTCGCTGAATATAACACGGGCTGGCCGGGGGCTCACGGGCGCGGCCCCGGGGGGAACAAAACTTGTTTGACGCACGTCCGGCGCGGCTCCTAGAATGGGTTTCCCGCGGTCTGGGTAGTCCTCCGCTGGTCTCACAGGGTCTCATGAACGCCTCCGCGCCTCGTTCGCCCGCCCGAGTACTCTTCGATGCCCTCGCCTCGCTGCGTCTCGCCGTCACGGTGATGGTCACGCTCGGGGTGACGTCGCTGGCCGCCACCATCTACGAGTCGAAGTACAACACCGCGGCCGCGCAGCGCGACATCTATCAGACGTGGTGGTTCGCCGCCATCCTGGTCGCGCTGGGCATCAACATCTTCTGCGCGATGATGAGCCGGTATCCCTGGAAGAAGCACCACGTGGGCTTCGTGATGGCGCACATCGGGATCCTCACGCTCCTCGTGGGCTCGCTGATCTCCCTGCACTACGGGCTCGACTCGAACATGGCGGTCTACGAGGGCGAAACCACCGATCGTGTGACCCTCTTCGACAAGGTTGTCGACGTCGAGCTGCCCGACGGCCAACGGACCCGCATCGCCTTCGACTTCGAAAAGCGTCGGCCCCGTCCCGACAATCCGCGCCGCTTCCCGCTGAAGGGCACGAAAGCGACGCTGGTGGCGGACGATTTCCACGCCCACGTGCGCATGCTGGAGACCTTCGAGGAAGGTACGTCCGGCCCGCCGGCCTTGCGGTTCACGCTCGAGGGTCCGTTCGGCAAGCAGGACTCCTGGCTGGTGGCGGACGATCCCGAGCGGCATTCCGTCGACTTCGGGCCGGCCTCGTTCACGTTCCACGCCTCCGGCGCGGGGCACGAGCATTCCGTCGAGGGACGGAACCATCTGGCCTTCGCGCTGCGCGGGGACGGCCGCCTGGCGTACACCCTCAGCTCGACCAAGGCGAAACCGATGACCGGTGTCGTCGAGGTCGGCACGCCCATCGTGGCCACGCAGTGGATGGGGATGAAGATCACGGTCGATCGGTTCTACGCGGCCAGCGCGAAGCATCGCGAGGTGGTCGGGGAAGAGCCGCCGAACAAGGATTCGATGCGCCAGCCGGCGATCCATTTCCATCTCGAATCGGCGGACGGTGCCACGAGCCCACCCGCGTGGCTGGCCTGGTCGAGCGCGGCCCACGTCCCGTTTGAGGGCGGTACCGCCGCGCTGGCCTATCGTCCGACGGAGCTCTCGGTGCCGTTCCGGGTCACGCTCACCGACTTCAACTCCGAGAAATACCCCGGCTCCAATCGGCCCGCTACGTACGAGAGCTACGTGCGGGTGGAGGATCCGGAGCGCGGCTCGTCCGACCATCACATCTCGATGAACCACCCGCTGCACTATCGCGGCTACATCTTCTTCCAGTCGTCTTTCTGCTGTGATCCCCCGGTGGAAGGCCAGCCGATGATGTCGGTCCTCTCGGTCGCGCGCGCGCCGGGGTTGCCCCTGGTCTACCTCGGCACGACGCTCATCTCCCTAGGCGTGGTGTGGATGTTCTACGTCAAACCGTATCTCGCGCGCCGGCAGGCGGCCCAGGCCCTGAAGGCGCATCGAGAGCGTGAGGCGCAACATGATCAGAAAGCTGTTTCTTCTCCCGCTGCTGCTGCTACCGGCCCTGTCGAGGCCGCTGGCAGCGGGGCCTGAGCTCGACCCGCTCCGCCGCATCGCGATCCAGGAGGGCGCCCGCACGAAGCCCCTCGATACGTTCGCGCGGGAGACCGTGCGACGTGTGACCGGGGCCCGAGCCTTCGGTGCGGAGTCCGTGAAGTACGGCCCGGAGCTCAAGAGCCGCATGGATCCCGTCGAGTGGCTGCTGGCCATGCTCGTCGATCCCGAGAAGTGGCGGGCCGAGCCGTTCATCCGCGTGACGCACGCAGGACTGCGCCAGGCGGCCCAGCTCCCCGACGGCAAGGACCACTTCAGTTACAACGAGCTCGTCGAGCACAAGCCGTTCCTGGATGTCGCCGACAAGGTGCACGCGAAGCTGCGCGCCGACTCCGAGGCGAAGCTCGACCCGATCGAGCGCGAGATCTCGACGTTGTACGACACCCTCGGGGTCATGAACGGCATCTTCTCGGGCGAGGCCTGGCGCATCGTGCCGCACCCGGACGATCCGAAAGCGACCTGGTACTCGCTGCGGGAGATCGGGGAGGTCCCGGCCCCGGAGATCGGCCGCGTGAAGACGCTCGTCTACGCCCTCGTGACCGCGTATCGCGAGGGTGATCGCGGTGCGATGGGCGATTCGGCGTCCGCTCTCGGGCGCCGCCTGGCGGAGATGGCGCCCACGGTTTATCCCGCCGACGACCTGCTCCGCCGCGAGGTCCACTACAACGCCTTCAAGCCGTTCCGCACGGCCTGGGGTCTCTACCTGATCGGCTTCCTCGCCTTCCTGACGAGCTTCGGCGCGCCGTCGCGCTGGCTCCCCGCGGCTGGTTTCGTGTCGATGGTGGCCGCCTTCCTCGTCCACGCGTACGGCATGGCCCTGCGCATCTTCATCTCCGGTCGGCCGCCGGTCACGAACATGTACGAGTCCGTGATCTGGGTGGCCTGGGGCGCCGTCCTCTTCGCGCTCATCTTCGAGCTCATCTACAAGGCACGGTTCTTCGCCACCTGCGCGTCGGCGGTGGCGGTGGTGTCGCTGATCCTGGCCGACAACGTGCCGATCCTGGACGGCACGATCGAACCGCTGGTGCCCGTCCTTCGCGACAACATGTGGCTCACGATCCACGTCCTCACGATCACGTTGTCGTACGCGGCGTTCTTCCTCGCCATGGCCATCGGCCACCTGAACCTCGGCCTCTACTTCTTCGCGCCGGGACGGAACGCGCTCCTGCACATGCTCAGCAACTTCGTGTACCGCGTGCTCCAGTTGGGGACGCTGCTGGGCATCGCGGGCACGCTCCTCGGGGGGTGGTGGGCCTCGTATTCGTGGGGCCGCTTCTGGGGCTGGGACGCCAAGGAGACGTCGATCTTCGTGGCGCTCATGTTCTATCTCGCCATCCTCCACGGCCGGATGATCGGCTGGCTGCGCGATTTCGGCATGGCGGTCGCGAGCGTGCTCGGGTTCCTGGGTGTGCTCTGGGCGTGGTACGGCGTCAACTTCGTCCTCGGCGTCGGGCTGCATTCGTACGGGTTCGGCTCCGGCGGCTACACCTACGTCGGCGGATTCGTCGTCACGGAGCTGCTGATCGTCGGCGCCGCGGTGCTACGGAACCGCGCGCATCGTGAGCCTCCGACCGCCGCACCGGAGCCGGACCGGAGCCTTCAGCCCGCCGGCTAGCGGTTCCAGGTCGTTCGAACAACAAGGAGGTCGATATGCACAGGACGCTGCTCGCCGTGTTTCTACTGGCGCTCGTCGCGCCGGCGTTCGCGGCGGAAGAGACGGTGAAGCTCGGCAAGGACGGCGCGGCGTCGGGGGTTCTCGTGACGCCCGAGGGGAAGGGACCGTTCCCGGCGGTGGTCGTGATCCAGGAATGGTGGGGTCTCGACGGCTGGGTCAAGGACCAGGCGCGCAAGCTGGCCAAGGAAGGGTACGTCGCGCTCGCCGTCGATCTGTATCGCGGCAAGGTCACGGACAAGACGGAGGAGGCCCACCAACTGATGATGGGCCTGCCCGAAGAGCGCGGCGTAGCCGACCTCAAGGCGGGCGTCGATTTCCTCACCGCCCGCAAGGACGTCAAGCCCGAGGCCCTCGGTGTGGTGGGCTGGTGCATGGGCGGCAAATACGCCATCAAGCTGGCCGCTGAAGACTCGCGCGTGGCCGCCGTCGTCTCGTACTACGGCCCGCCGCCCACGGAAGAAACCACGATCGCGAAGATCAAGGCGCCGCTGCTCGGCAACTACGGCGGCGACGACAAGGGGCCTTCGCCCGACCAGGCCAAGGCGTTCGCGGCGGCGCTCGAAAAGTCCGGCAACAAGGCCGTCGACATCAAGATCTACGAAGGGGCCGGCCACGCCTTTGCGAACGAGAACAATCCGTGGAAGGGCTATCGCCCCGAGGCCACCAAGGACGCCTGGGCGCGCACCATCGCGTTCTTCGACAAGAACCTGAAGGGGAAGAAGTAGGCGGCTACGATACGGCGGCGGGCAGCTCCATCGCCGCCGCCGCCGGCCGCTCCACGCGCGGGAAACACAGTGCGCGGTAGTTGCAGCGCCGGCAGATCGTCGGCCGGTCGATGCGCGCGAAGTCTTCCATGCGCGCCAGGTTCAGCACCGGATCGAGCAGCAGCGTCTTCATCTTGCCGGCGCTGCGCACGACGAAGCCGCGGGCCTCGTCGAGGCGCGCCTGGTCGACTCCCTTGCGCACGTAGCGGGGCAGGGCGAGATAGGCGAGCTCGGTGACGATCTCCTCGGGCTTCTGCACCCAGCCCTGCTCCGATGCGTACAGCGCATAGCCGGCGAGCTGGATGTCGTTGAAGCGGCCTTCGGACTTGCCCGTCTTCCAGTCGACGATGACGACGCGGCCCTGGGTGTCGCGGAAGGCGAGGTCCATGCGCAGGAAGATCTCGACGTCGCCCACGTGGAACGACACGAGGTCCTCGACGGTGAGCCAGCGGCTCCGCCCCGCTTCGAAGGCGCGGGCGAGAACCTCGCTCTTGAAGAAGTTCCGCATCGATCGCATCACGATACCGACCAGGATCTTCTTGTCGTCCTTGTCGACCGGCACCTGGTATTCGTGCTCGAAGAGGCGGAAGCGGAGTGATCCCCCTTCGCTCTCGCGCCACTCACCGAGCATGCGCTCGTGGATGGTGGCGCGGATGAGCGCCTCCTGCTCGGTGACGGACGGGATGCTGTCGTTCGTCTTGAGGAAGCTCTCGATCGTCTCGTGGACGACGTTGCCCGCCCACAGGGGCAGCGCCGAAAGCTTCTTCAGCCGCTTGATCTCGGGATCCTCGACGGCGGCGTAGTACGAGTAGAAGTATTTGCGCTGGCAGCTGCTGAAGGTGTCGTGGCGCGAGACAGACCACGAGAACGGGTTTTCCACGGCCGGACCGTAACACCCGCCGCCGCCCCGGGGGGTCCGCGATCAGACCGGGATCACGCGGGCCGCGGTCGTGAACAGCACCAGGCGCTCGCGCACGCTCTTGCCCGTGGCCAGGGCGAGCGCGCGGCCGTAGACGCGCAGCTGCGGCGCGTGGTGGGCCGCCTGGTCGATGAGCCGCTCCTCCGGTACGTGGTCGGACTTGTAGTCGACGACGATCAGCGCGCCGTCTTCTTCGAACACGAGGTCGACGACGCCTTCGATCAGCCGTCCCTCCTCCGGCAGCCAGACCGGCAGCTCCCGCCACAGCCGCGTCGCCCGCCGCGCGCGTTCCATGACGGGAAGACCGAGCGCGCGCACGACGGCTTCCGCTGCGCGGTGGGCCTCGCTCGGCTCCAGGCCGAACATCGGCGCGAGCGACTCCGCCATGGCGGCCGCGTCGCCGGGCCGATCGAGCGGCAGCCACTCCAGGATCTTGTGGACGAGAGCCCCGAACGCGCGTCCGCCGGGCGATCCCGCCGATTCGACAGGAGGCGGCGCCTCCGCGGCCACATGCCGAGTGGCGGAGATGGGCACGAAAGGCCGCCGGCGCGCGGCCTCGATGCGTCCGCGACGCTCGACCTCCCAGCGTGCGGCCACGGGGTCGCCTCCTTCGGCGCCGGCCAGGGCGCGGAAGTCGATGCCCGCGCGGCGCGCCTCGGGCATCGGCACCGTCTCGATGTCGAGGACGCTCACGTCGGCGTCGGTGGCGGGAGGCAGGCGCTCGACGAGCGGTTTCCAGAAGTCGCCGCCGCGGGCGTCCGAAGGCGGCACGGGCAGGACGAGCCAATCCCGCGCGCGTGTGCAGGCCACGTAGAGGAGCCGGCGCGTCTCCGCCTGTCCGCGCCGCTCGTCGGCCGCGCGATGCGTGTCCCAGTCCGGCGGCTGGCACCCTTTCCGGAACCCGATGGCGATCTGGCCCTCCTCCCACAACGGGACCGTGCTCGTGATCGTGCGGCCGTCGTCGGCGCCGTCGTAGAGGACGACGATGGGGGCTTCGAGCCCCTTGGCCTTGTGGATCGACAGCAGCCGCACCGTATTGGGATCACCCGGGCGCGTCGACGGGAGGTCCGGCTCGTCGCTGCGCTCGCGGATGCGGGCGTCGAGCAGGCGGCTGAAGCCGCGCAGCGTGAGCACGCCGAGCGCCTCGGCCTGGCGCGCCATGGCCGCCACCTTCTCGAGGTTCGCGACCTGCGCCTCCCCGCGGCGCGTGCCGGTGAGCGCGGCCAGGATCCGCGTCTCGTCGTAGAGGCGCTCGAGGAGCCCCGCCGGGCTCCAGACCGTCCTCTTCTTGTGGAAGAAGTCGATCGTCTCGAGGACGGGCGCCACCGCCGTGCCCCCCGGCCGCTCGGCGTCGCCGCTGCCCCAAAGGCGGCCGCCCGAAAGCGCGTAGACGGTGATGTCGCGGTCGCTCGCCCCGAAGAATGTCGAGCGCATCGCGCCCACCAGCGACATCTTGTCGGCGGGATCATCGATCGCGCGCAGCACGCACAGCAGCTCGTGGACCTCCTGGCGGTCGAAGAAGCTCTTGCCGCCCTCGGCCACGAGCTTGAGGCCGGCTTCTTCCACCGCGTGCTCGAGGTGGTGCACCTGCGTGAGCCGACGGGCGAGGATCATGACGTCGCCGGCTCGGCTCGGGCGCGTCTTGCCGTCGGCGGGATCGCGAACCGGGTAGCCCCCCCGCGCCACCATGCCGAGCCAACGCGCGAGCGCCGCCGATTCCGCGCGCAGCAGGTCCTCGCCTTCGGCGTACGGCGCGGGATAACGCAACGCGATCACCGCCGGCTCCTCGGACAGCCCCGGCTGCGGCTCGATGGGCTGGTAGTCGGGCTGGCTGGCTTCGTCCGAGGCCTCGATGAGGACGGAGAACGCGCGGTTCACGAACCGGAGGATCGCCGGCTGCGAGCGGAAGTTCTGGGTGAGGCGCAGCACGGCGTGTCCGCGGCGCTCCGTGGCTTCCCGCGCCAGGCGCGTGAACAGCCGCACGTCCGCGCGTCGGAAGCGATAGATCGACTGCTTCGCGTCGCCCACGACCACGAGCGCCCCCGGCCGCCCTTCGGTGAGCAGCTCCGCAATCCGTACCTGGAGCGGGTCGGTGTCCTGGAACTCGTCGATGATCACGAAGGGGAAGCGCTCCGCGAAGTAGCGGCGCAACGCGGGCCGCCGCTCGAGGGCGTTGCGGGTCTCGAGCAGCAGGTCGAGGAAATCGAGGACGCCGCGTGCCGCCTTCTTCTCGGCGTACAACGCCCCGACGGCACCCAGCGCCAGCACCAGCCGGCTGTGCAGCGCAGCTCCGCGTTGGGCCTCCCAGGCCTCCGCCGTCTCCTTCAGCCACGCCACGATCTGCCGCGCGTCGGCCAGCGAGGTCTCGCCGAACCAGCGGGCCTTGTCGCCGGAGCGCACGGTAACCCCGCGCAACACGTCGGCCACGCCGCGCCGGTGGTCGGCCAGCGCCTCACCGTCGAGCCCCCGGGCCTCTGCGGCGAAGCGGACGAGGCGCTGGAGACCGGCGGCCATCGGGTCGTCGCTCGTCCGCGCCGCGCCCAGGAGCTGCTCGGCCCTCGCCGCCCGCACGAGCAGCTCGTCGCGCCAGGGCCCGGCGTCCGCCCGCGTGGGCCCCGCCAGCGGGGTGAGGTCGCGCTGGTCGATCAGGCTGCGCGCGAGGCCGCGCAGCGACAGCCGGTCCTCGTATTCGGAGCGTCCGGCGATGGGGATGTCGGAATCGATGGCGGCCAGGATGGCGTCGTCACCGCGCTCGAGCTGGCCGGCGATCCATTCCTCCCACGCCTCGGCGAAGAGCATGTCGTTCTCCGCCTCGTCCGCCACGCGGAAGCCGGGCACCACTCCGCAGTCGATCGGTCTCTCCTGGAGGATCGCGGCGCAGAAGGCATGGAGGGTGCTGATGGCGGCACGCTCCAGGACCTCGAGCGCCTTCTCCGCCGCCTCTCGCCGGTCCGTCGTGCCCTCCGCACGCGCCCGCTCCAGCCGCTCGCGAAGGCGGAGCTTCAAGGTGGTGGCCGCGTTCTCGCTGAAGGTGACCGCCGCGATCTGGTCGAGGCGCGCGGTGCCGCTCACGAGCAGGGACTCGATCCGGTCGATGAGGAGGGTGGTCTTGCCCGTGCCCGCGCCCGCTTCCAGCACGAAGCTGGTGGCGTGGTCGTGCCGCGCGCGCTCACGCACGTCGTGGTCGACGGGGACGAAGCTCACGGGATGTCCTTGATGCGCAGGTACTGCTGTACTCGCCGGTCGTTGATCTTGTACGTCCGCCGCAGCTCGATGAGCCGGCGCGGCCCGCACAGAGGCTTGAAGTCGCACCACTCGCAGGACGTCGGCTCCTGGACGAAGTTGCCCTGGGCGATGTTGCCGACGATGAGCCGCAGCGTGCTGCGGAAGCCCTCGCCGACGACGACCTCGGGATCGAACGGATAACGTCGCCCGCCGTCGACGTAGTCGAGGAACGCCTCCGCCACTCGGGCCTCGGGGAGGAGCTTCGCGGCGGCCAGGACGTAGAACGGGATCTGGAGCTGTTTGCCCCCGCGGAACATGCCGGTGTCTTTCCACGGCGCGCGCCCCGTCTTGTAGTCGCGGATGACGAGGCCGCCGTCCGCGCGCCGGTCGATGCGGTCGATCTTTCCGGAGACGCGCAGCGCGCGCCCGGCGTCGATCTCCACCACGAGCGGCTCCTCCGCATGCGGCTCGCCGGGGGCGCCGCCCGTGCGCATCCCGAAGCCGACCTCGAAGTGCATCGGCACGGTTTCGGTGTGCTGCGCCTCTCGCGCGAGCCACGAGAGGAGGCCGTTGTGAAAGCGGTCTCGCTCGCGCTGCCAGAGGACCGTGAATCGTGGCGGCGTCCCCGCGACCAGCGCCGCCAGCGCCTCGTCGCCCATCTCGCGCAGGCGCTGGCGTTCCTCCGGCGTATCGCGCACGGGCAGGTTGCCGGTGTCGCGCCTCTCGCGCAGGAAGCGCTCGGCCACCTCGTGGAAGAGCGACCCGCGCTCCAGGGGGTCGAGGCGCGTGCGCTCTTCGGGCTCGGGGGCGGCCTCGATGCGCAGGACGTGCTCGAGCAGGTACTTGAAGCCGCACTGCGCGTACGTCGCCAGGCGACTGGCCGAGATCGTCCTCGTGGCCGTCGCCGGATCCAGCTCGGCCGCGATCTCGGGGGTGACCCCCGGACCGGCCACGCTGCCGTCGTAAGCCGTGTAGCTGTTCGACCAGCGCGCATGTGAGGCCAGGTGGCTCTGCCGGAAGAAGCGCGACCCGGCGGCGATGGCCAGTGCGCCCTCGATGCCGCTCGTGCGCACGCGGCCGCGGTCGCGCTCGGACGCATCGAGGGCGTCCTCCAGCGGCAACGTGTCGGGCTCGTCTTCGACGACGAGCCGCGCGAGATCCTCGGCGCGCACCGGTCGGGCCGCGATCGCACTGGCGGCGGCGACGAAGAACAGGGAGGGCAGGCGTTCACGGCCCGTGCGCGGGTCGGCGCGAGGGTAGGAGAGGACTAGCTTGTCCGTGGCCTGAGCCACGGCGTGGTGGAACTCGCGCCGCATCGCGAGCAGCCGATCCTGCGTGGTCGGCAGGCGACCGCCGGCCGCCGCCGCGGCGGGGAGCACTGGCTCTTCGTCGAAGAGCGAGAGCTGGCCCCGGCGCGGGTTCGCCGGAGTGGGCGCCGGCGCCGCCGCGGGCGCGGTCAGGAGCTCGCGCTCGCGGTCGAGCAGCAGCGGGTCGGGACGGAGGACGCCCGGGAAGCCGCCCTCGACGAGGCCGGCGATGGCGACCCAGCGGAACGGCAAACCGGCCAGCGCGTCCAGCGCGCCGACGTGGACGCCCCCGCTCTCCATCGGCTCCAGGGGCGTGCGTTCCCACTCGAGTCGTGACTCGACGACGGTCTCGACGTCGTCCCAGCGTGCTGTTCCTGCCGCGAAGCCGAGGCCGGCCAGCGCCTGGATCAGCTCACGGACGGCCGCGCGCTCGGCCACCCCCCCGGGGCGCTCCCCGATCCAGAGGTCGAAGGCACGGAGAAGGCGCTCCGCCCAGTCCGTCCAGGAGGCAGTGCCCGCCAGCTCGGCCAGCGTGGCGTCGAGCTGCGTCACGATGCGCAGCAGCGCCCGTCCGTCCTCGATGCGCCGGTGATGGAAGTCGCGCCGCGCGTCGTCGGGCGCGCGGCCGATGGCCTGCTCCTGGTCGCGCGTGAACCCGGCGATCCCCTTCGCCCAGCGCTCGAGACCCGAGACGATGCCCGCCTCGCGGCTCAGCAGGTCCCACTGAGCGACGCGCGGCACCGTTTCCGGGCCGAGCCTGGCCTCGAACGGGATCGGCGCGAACGTCAGGAACTCCATCACCTCGCTGCGGCGCAGGCCACGACAACGGAACAGGAGCAGGAGCGAGCGCCCCGCGCGGGCGAAGCGCAGCGGCAGCGAGGGGTGCAGGCGGTGCGGGATGGCCAGGCGCGAGAGCAGGTCCGTGAAGAGCCGCGTGTACTCCTCGGCGCGCGGCAGGAGGACGCCCATGTCTTCGAAGGGCACCCCTCGCGCCGCCTCGCGGAGGATTCGCCTCACGAGGGCGCGGACCTCGGCCGCCTCGCCGGGACCGGTGACGAGCTCCACCGATTCGTCGTCGAGGGCCGCGCCGCGCGGCGGCTCGAACAGCTCGTGCTGAAGGCGGGCCAGCCGGCCCGCGGCCGATGGCGGGGCAAGCGGTGCGAGCGGTGTCTCGGTGATCGAGACGGCGTCGATGGCGGTCGTCTGCGCCCACGCGGCGAACGATCCGGCCCGGAGCGAAGGTGGAACGACGCCGGCCAGACGGCGTACCGGCCGCACCCTGGCGAGCGCGGCCACGAACGCCGCCTCGAGCGGGGCCAGGTCGAGCTCCCCGATGATCAGCACGTCGGTCTCCCGCAGCCATACGGCCGTGGGCAGGGCCTCCGTCGCCGCCCGCAGGAAGGTCGCGGGATCGGCGAAGCGGCCTTCGACCGCGCCGAAGAAGCCGCGATACAAACGGGCCAGCCAGGTGAGACGCTCGCGATCCTCGACGGCGTCGGCACGGGCGGGCAGGCCTTCGAGGGTTTCCGGAGACAGGCCGGCGCGACGGAGCTCGCCGAACGTCTTCGCCACCACACGCGCCACCGGTGCTCGCGGCAGGCGCTCGGACAGCGGCCCGCCCGCTGTTTCGTCGATCAGGCGCGCGGCCAGCAGCGCGCCGTGCCCCGAGTCCCACGGCCGAAGGCCGCGTCCGAGGAGGGTCGGCTCCGCCAACGCCGCCGCGAGGTCCATGACCTTCATCGGCAGCAGGCCGGCGAGCGCGCCCTGCACCGTGGCCAGCCGCCGCGGGATCTCCATGGCGGCGGCGCGGGACGGCGCGAGGAGCAGCGTCAGCTTCACGGCCGCGGCCGGACGAAGAGAAGGAGCGCCACCGCGGCCGCTCCCGCGAGCGCCGCTCCCGTTCCGAGCGCCATCCGCGCACCGTGCGCCTGCCAGAGATAGCCGGTGAGCAGGCTGGCCGGGAGCTGCATCCCGCCGCTGACCGCGTGGAACCAGCCGAAGTCGCGCCCGCGCGTGGCGGTTCCCGCCAGATCGGCGAGCAGCGCACGCTCCGGCCCTTCGGAAAACGCGTGGAACAGGCCGTAGACCGCGAACAGCCCCCAGAAGTGCCAGGTGCCGGCGGCGACGGCGAAACCCGCGTAGCTCAGCGCGTAGATCGCCCAGCCGGCGACGATGGCTGCCTTGCGGCCGATCCGATCGGAGAGCTTGCCCGCCGGCGTGCTGAACACCGACTTCACCACGTGATGAAATGACCACAACAGCGGGATCACGGCCAGGGCGACGCCGGCCTCCTGTGCGCGGAGCAGCAGGAACGCGTCCGACGAGTTTCCGAGGGCGAAGAGGGCCAGGACGGCCAGATACGCGGGCAGGGCGCGCGACGTCGAACGGGGTGCCGCCACCGCCGCCGGCGCTTCGGCCTCCGGCGTCGTTTCGGCGACCTTCGTGGAAAGCGTCCACATCACCAGCACGGCCGGCAGCGCGGCCAACGCGAAAACGAGACGCAGGTCTTCGCGCACGAGCAGCACCGCGGAGGCGAGGAGGGGACCCGCCACGGCCCCCCCGTGATCCATCGCGCGCTGGAATCCGAAGGCGTGTCCGCGCTGCTCCGGCGGCGTCGCCTCGGCGATGAGGGCGTCGCGAGGCCCGCTGCGGATCCCCTTGCCGGCGCGATCGACGAGGCGCAAGACGAGGACCTGGGCGGCCGAGCCCGTGAAGGCAATGAGCGGCCGCGCCACGCTGGCCAGCCCGTAACCGAGGAGAACGATCGGCTTCCGCCGCGATGTCCGATCCGAGATCCGGCCGGCGGCGACCTTCATGGCGGCGGCCGCCGCCTCCGCCGCGCCTTCGATCGCACCGAGGGACACGGCGGCCGTGCCCAGCGTCCTGGCCAGGAACGCGGGCAGGAGCGGATAGATCATCTCGCTGCTGCAATCGTTCAAGAAGCTGACGAGGCCGAGCGCCTTGACGTTGCGAGGAAGAGCGGGCATCGACCTCCGATGTTATAAGGAATCATGTCGCTGCCGTTCGGCCTCGGCGAAGTGAAGCCCGGCCACTATCGCGAGATGCTGCGCGTGGCCTGGGAGAACCGCGACAACCTGCCCTACGCCTGGCGGATCCTCCGGCACGGCGTGTGCGACGGCTGCTCGCTGGGCCCGCGCGGGCTGCGCGACGACGTCATCCCCGGGCCGCACCTGTGCCTCACGCGCCTGCAGCTCCTGCGCCTCAACACCATGCCCGCCCTCGACCCCCGCGTGCTCGAGGATGTCGGTGCGTTGCAGGGCCGCCCCGAGCGCGCGCTGCGTCGCCTCGGCCGGCTGCCGTATCCGTTCCTGCGCGAGCGCGGAGCGCCGGGGTTCCGGCGCGTCTCGTGGGACGAAGCCGTCGGCCGCGTCGCCGATCGCCTGAAGCGCACGCCGCCCGATCGCCAGGGCTACCTCGTCACCTCCCGCGGCCTGACCAACGAGGCGTACTACACCATCCAGAAGCTGGCCCGGGTGATGGGCGGCAACAACGTCGATCTCTGCTCGCGCCTGTGCCACGCCGCGAGCGTCGCCGGCCTGAAGTCGACGCTGGGATACGGTGCACCCACGTGCTCGCTCAAGGACCTCATCGGCACCGAGCTGCTCATCCTCATGGGCACCGATCTCGCGAACAACCAGCCGGTGACGATGAAGTACATCCACGAGGCGAAGCGGCAAGGCACGCGGGTCGTGGTGGTGAACCCCCTCCGAGAGACGGGCCTCACCCGCTACTGGGTGCCGTCGATCGCGTCGTCGGCGATCGCGGGGACGCGGATCATGGACGACTTCTTTCCGGTGTCGATCGGCGGTGACATCGCGTTCCTGAACGGCTCCCTCAAACACCTGATCGCGGGCGGCCACGTCGATCGGGTGTTCGTCGACGCCCATACTGCGGGCTTCGACGAGATGCGGGCTTCCCTCGACGGCCAGACGTGGGAGCGGCTGGAGGCGGGCAGCGGCCTCACCCGCGACGAGATGGCGCGCTTCGCGGCTCTGGTGGGCCGTGCCCGCACCGCCGTTCTCGTGTATTCGATGGGCCTCACCCAGCATCGTTTCGGCGTCGACAACGTGAAGGCGGTGGCGAACCTGATGCTCGCGCGGGGTTTCCTCGGACGAGAGAAGTGCGGCATCCTGCCGATCCGTGGGCACAGTGGCGTGCAGGGCGGCGGCGAGATCGGCTGCGAGCCCAACAAGTTTCCGGGCGGCGACGTCGACGAGGTGAACGCCGCGCGGCTGTCGGCCGCATGGGGTGCGCCTGTTTCCGGGAAGCCCGGGCTCTTCATGGGCGAGATCCTCGCCGCCTGTCACGAGGGCCGCATCGACGTGCTCTACAACCTCGGCGGCAACCCGCTGGAGACGATGCCGGACACGACGTACATGCGGGCGGCGCTGGAGCGCGTGCCCCTGCGCGTGCACCAGGACATCGTGGTGAACACGGCCGCGCTCCTCGACTCCGGCGAGGAGACGATCCTCCTGCCCGCCCAGACGCGATACGAGCAGGAGGGCGGCGGCACCGCCACCTCCACCGAGCGGCGGATACGCTTCACGCCGACGATCGCAGGTCCGCGCCCGGGCGAGGCCCGCGCGGAATGGGAGATCCCGTGCCTCATCGGCCGCCACGGCCACCCGGACGGCGCGCGTCTTTTTCCCTATCGCGGGCCCGCGGACGTGCGGCGCGAGATCGCCGAGGTCATGCCCCTGTATCGCGGCATCGAGCGTCTCGAGCGTGAAGGCGACTCCGTCCAGTGGGGTGGGCCGTTCCTTTACAAGGACGGCGACTTCTCGAAGATGGCCGGCGGCCGCGCGCGATTCACGGCGCTCACGGCGCCGGACAACGCGGTGCCCCCCGGCGCCTTCGCCCTCACCACGCGGCGCGGCAAGCAGTTCAACTCGATGGTCCTGGGGGAGCGCGACCCGCTCACCGCCGGCCGTCGTGACGACGTGTTGATGAGCGCCGCCGACGCGCGACGGCTGGACCTCCGCGAAGGAGACGCCGTGCGCCTGCGGTCGGAGACGGGAGAGATGACGGCGCGCGTCCGCGTGGCGCCGGTCAAGGAGGGGACCCTGCAAGCCTACTGGCCAGAAGCCAACGTGTTGATCTCGCGCCGCTACGATCCCGTGTCCGCCGAGCCCGACTACAACGCCATCGTCCGCGTGGAGCGCACGTGAACGCCGCCGGCTTCGCCCTTTGGGGTCTTCTCGCCGCCGCCGCCGCGCCGCCGTCGTCCGACGTCGTGTTCGAGCAGACCTCGGCGACGACAGTCGACGGCAAGGCGGGCCCGACCGTGCGGTCGCGCGTCTACTGGTCCGGGCGGAAGGTGCGTCTCGAGTCGGGCGACGGCGAAGGGCCTCTCGTGATGCTGCTCGACCTCGAGCACGATCGCGCCTATCGCCTGGACGCGCCGTCGAAGACGGCGGAGAGGATCGATGTCGATGCGATGCGCGCGCGTTCTCATCTGGGCTTCGCCGCCGCCGGCGATCGCCTCGGCGCCGGGGACGAGGATGCCGTGCGCACCCAGCCGCTCACGGGGCCGCGCCTCATCGCCGGTTACAAATGCACCGGGCATCGCCTGCGCGCGGGCGAGACCCGCATCGACGTCTGGCTCGCCTCGGACGAGCTCGTCGACACCGAGGCGTTCGCGGAGTTCCTGGACTGGTCGGGCGCGTCAGCGGCCATGGGCGGCCTCCTCCCCGCCTTGCGCGCGCTCGGCGGTTTCCCGATGGAAACGCGCTCGCGGGTGACGTCCGAAGGTCACGTCTACGAGACGTGCGCTACAGTCCTGAGCCTGGAGCGCAAGCGGCTGGATCCGGCGCTGTTCGAGGTGCCGGCGGCGTTCACGATCGAGACCGAAGCCGAAACCGAAACCGATCGCGCGGCGCCGGCCGCACCCTGATCCCCCGGCCCCCGGCGTATGCTGGGAGGGGAGGTGATATGCGCCTGTTGCTCACCCTGGTGGTGAACATCGTGGGGCTCTGGGCGACTTCGATCGTCCCGGGCATCCATTTCGACCCGCGGGGCAACATCCTCACCCTGTTGCTCGCCGGCCTGATCTTCGCGCTGTTCAACGCCATCGTCCGTCCGATCGCGGTGATCCTGTCGATACCGTTCCTGATCGTGACGCTCGGCCTGTTCTATTTCCTGTTGAACGGCATCCTGCTGTACGTGGCCTCGATGCTGATCCCCGCCTACAGGATCGACACCCTGATGGCGGCGATTCTCGGCGGGCTCGTGCTGATGGTCGTGAACTGGTTCCTGGGCGGCCTGGGCCGAGAGGCGAAGGAAAGCGAAGACTAGAGCGTCCTACAGCTTCTCGACGATCGCTTCCGCGATCTCGCTGGTCGAGGCGGTGCCGCCCAGATCGCGGGTGAGCTTCTTGCGCTCGGCCAGGACCGTCTCGACGGCGGCGCGGACGCGTGTGGCCGCCTTCTGCTCGCCGAGATGGTCGAGCATCATCGCGCCTGAAAGCACCATGGCGATCGGATTCGCCGCGTTCTTTCCCGCGATGTCCGGCGCCGTGCCGTGCACGGCCTCGAAGATCGCCTGCTCCACCCCGACGTTCGCGCCCGCGGCCAGGCCGAGGCCGCCCACGAGCCCCGCGCAGAGGTCCGAGACGATGTCGCCGTAGAGGTTTTCGAGCAGCAGCATGTCGAAGGGTGTTGGATCGAGGACGAGCTGCATGCAGGTGTTGTCGACGATGAGCTCGTCGTAGGTGACGGCGCCCTTGTGCTCCTCGGCCACCTTGCGGCAGCAATCGAGGAAGAGCCCGTCCGACAGCTTCATGATGTTGGCTTTGTGCACGGCGGTGATGCGCTTGCGTCCGTTCTTGCGCGCGTAGTCGAAGGCGTACTTGGCGATGCGGGTCGAGGCCTTCTCCGTGATGATCTTGAGCGACTCCACCACGCCGGGCACGACCACGTGCTCGAGCCCGCTGTACAGGTCCTCGGTGTTCTCGCGGATCACGACGATGTCGACGTCCTCGTAGCGGCTCTTCACCCCGGGCATCGTGTACACCGGCCGTACGTTGGCGTAGAGGTCGAGCACCTTGCGCAGCTCGACGTTCACCGAGCGATGTCCGCCGCCGATGGGCGTGCCCGTCGGGCCCTTCAGGGCGACGCCGTTGCGGCGCACCGACTCCAGCACCTTCGGCGGCAGCGGTACGCCTTCCTTGCCGAGGGCGGCCAGGCCCGCGTCGTGGGTCTCCCATTCGAAGGAGACGCCGGTGGCTTGCAGGACGCGGACGGCAGCGGAGACGACCTCCGGGCCGATCCCGTCGCCCGGAATGAGGGTCACGTTGTAGGGCATGTTTTCAGGGCACCTTGCCGACGGTCTTGTGCTCGTGGGTGGCGAGGATCTCGAGGACTTCTTCCGGCGTGCGGGCACGTTTCAGGATCGAGACTTCGTGCTCGTGGACCTTGCCGCGCTTGACCAGCACCTTCCTCACCCAGTCGAGCAGCGGCTCCCAGTATTCGTCGTCGCCGGCGAGGACGACGGGAAACGCCTTCACCTTCTTCGTCTGAACGAGGGTGATGGCCTCGAACATCTCGTCCAAGGTGCCGAAGCCGCCGGGCATGATCACGAACGCCTGGCTGTACTTAACGAACATGACCTTGCGGACGAAGAAGTAACGGAACGATACCTTCGTGGTGAGATACGGATTGGGCTCGGTCTCGAACGGCAGCTCGATGGCGAGACCGACCGACTCGCCGTTGGCGGACAGGGCCCCCTTGTTCGCGGCTTCCATGTCGCCGGGTCCGCCTCCCGTGATGACCGCGAAGCCGGCACGGGCCAGGGCGCGACCCATGGCTTCGGCATTCTGGTAGTCGGCGCTCCCCGGCGCGCTCCGCGCGGAGCCGAACACGGCCACGGCCCGCGTGAGCGGCGACAGCGTCTCGAAACCTTCGACGAACTCCGCCATGATGCGGAAGATCCGCCAGGTATCCTTGACCGCGAAATCCAGCGAGGAATGATTGTTCTGACGATCCACGTGCGCACGTTCCCTTCGAAGCCCGAGAGGGGCCACCCATCATAAAGGCGCGGCTGGAGAGGACGCAAACCGCGACGCGAGGACAGTCGTCCTCGGACGTGAACAGCCGTCGTTCCCGCTGTGCCCGCTAAGTGGTTGAGCGGCCGTTGGCCAGAGTTGGTATGTCGATTGCTGGGACCCTCGGCGGCGGAGGTTTGACCCATGACGATACGAAAGACTCTGGGCGCGTTGCTCGTGGGCTTGACGCTGGTCGCGGTGATGCCGTCGGTGACGGAAGCGGCGCATCGGCACTCTCGCGGCTGCGGGCACACGGTGAGATCGAGGTCGTACAGCTCTTACAGTTATCGGCCCTCGTACTCGTACTACGGGGGCAGCTACTACGACCGAGGCCGCTACTACGACGACGTCGACTACGACGCGCCGTACGTCGCCCGGCACGGCTCGGGGCGGTCGCGGTACTACGACGATGAAGACCGCTACGGCTACTACGACTATCGCGACTACGGCTATCGTGGCTATTCGCGCTCGTCCTACAGCCCGCGCTACTACGGCTCACGCCGCGCGGTCGGCTACCACTACCACGGCCGGACGCGCTGCTACTCCTCGCATCGGCCGCACGTCCACTTCTCGATTCACTTGGGTTTCTGAGGCGCGTAGTAGCCGAGCTTGTTGCGGATGTTGAGGTCCTCGCGCCCGGGGACGCGAACGACGATGCGCCGCCACTTGCCGTCGCGGCGCGGGTTGGACGAGACGTAGCCGATGCTGTAGAGCGACCGGAGCTCTTCGGCGATCTTCGCGTAGACCTTGTCGAGCTCGGACAGCGAGTTCGGGGTGAACGGCCGCCCGCCCGTGTCGCGCGCGAGCGTCGTCAGCAGGTACTCCGCTTGGCTGAACGCGGGCCGGTTGCCCGCGCCGGACCGATTGGGCCGCAGCATGATCGGGTAGATGTTGATCTCCGTCTTCTTCGCCAACTCCATGACCTGCGTGTCGCTCACGAGTGAGCTCGTGTCCTCGCCGTCCGACAAGAGCACGATCGCCCGCCGCCGGAGCTCGCCGCCGCTCTTGCGCTTCTCGCTCGCGAGGTCCTTCAGCGAGACGTAGAGCGCGTTATGCAGGGAGGTGGGTCCCGAGGCCTCGGTCTTGCCTACGGCTTCGTCCAGCGCGGCCATGTCGCTCGTGAACGGCTGCAGCACGGTGACGCGGTCGCTGAACTGGACGATCTGCGCCATGTCGCCGGGCTTGAACGTCTTCAGGAACTGGCGGGCGGCCGACTGCGCGTCCTTCATCTTCTCCGCCATCGAGGCCGACCCGTCGATCTGCAGGACCACCGACAACGGCAGGGTCTCGTGCTCGAAGATCATCAGCTCCTGCCGGACGCCGTCTTCGTAGACCGCGAAGTCCCGGCCATTGAGGCCGGTGACGTAGGCACCCTCGGGGTCCGTGATCGACACGTTCAGGTTGACGACCTCGATCTCCGCGCCGAAGACCGGCGGCTTCGCCCGCGGCTGAGCGAGCGTGACGGGGGCGAAGGCGAGAACGAGGAGGACGGCGGCGGGAAAGCGCATGGGCGTCTCGACTATGATCCACGATAGCGTCCGCGGAGCAAGTGAGGCCCATGAAACGCGCCAGCGTCATCACCGTCAGCGACAGCACGGCCCGCGGGGATCGCGTGGACGAGTCGGGTCCGCTCGCCTGTGAGCTGCTCGCGAAGGCCGGCTTCGAGGTGACGGGGCCAAAGGCGGTGAGCGACGAGAGGGACTGGATCGCCGACACGATTCGCCACGCCGCCGCCAACGCGGAGCTCGTCCTCACCACCGGGGGCACCGGCCTCGGCCCCCGCGACTTCACCCCGGAGGCGACGCGCGACGTGCTCGAGCGCGAGGCGCCCGGCCTCGCGGAGATGCTTCGCGCGGACGGCCGTGCCCGCACGCCGCTGGCCGCGCTCTCGCGCGGGCTCAGCGGCACCATCGGCTCGTGCCTCGTCGTCAACCTTCCCGGGAGCCCGAAGGCGGTGCGGGAAGGCCTCGAAGCCCTCCTGCCGCTCCTCGACCATGCCCTCGACCTGCTCGCGGGGCGTACGACGCACCGACCGTGAACGGCAGTGAACTTGACGTAGATCGAAGGCTTCAAATAAGATCGGGGACCCGTCAGCCACCCGTTACACGATGAAATACATCTTCCTGATTCCTCTGTTCCCGCTGGTCGGCTTCCTCTTCAACTTCATCGTCGGGGTCCGCTTCCTCACGCCCCGGCCGAAGCGGGCGGCCGCTCCCGGCGGGCATGGCCACGGCGGCCATGGGCATGGTCACGACGACGCCCATTCGCCCGCGCCCCCGCCCGATCCGCACGCCGCGCCGGCCGACGATCATGCCCACGGCGGCGGCCACCACGCGGCGCCGCCCTCGCCGATCGTGGGCCTCGTGGCGTGTCTCTCGGTCGCGCTGTCGTTCCTCGTCTCCGTCTATGCCGTAATCCAGTCGCGCGGGGTCGAGGGCTTTACCGTCGTCGAGAAGCTCTGGGGTTGGATCCCCGGCGGCGCCGCCGAGACGGCGAGCGGTCTGCAGAAATTCAGCGTCGACTGGGCCTACCAGGTCGACCCGCTTTCGTCGGTGTGGATTCTGTTCGTCACCTTCATCGGCCTGCTGATCCACATCTACTCGACGGGCTACATGAGCCACGACCCCGGCTACGCCCGCTACATGTCGTACCTGAACCTCTTCATGTTCTCGATGCTCACCCTCATCCTGGGGGCGAACTACCTGATGCTGTTCGTCGGGTGGGAGGGCGTCGGGCTCTGCTCGTACCTGCTGATCGGGTTCTGGTTCGACAAGCAGAGCGCGTCGGACGCCGGCAAGAAGGCATTCATCGTCAACCGCATCGGTGACGCCGGTTTCGCCATCGGGATGTTCATGATCTTCTGGCTGTTCGGCACCCTCGAGTTCAAGGGGATCGCCGAGAAGGTCGCCCACATGCCGGTCGAGCACGTGTGGACGGGCACCCTGACGATCATCGGCCTCTGCCTCTTCTGGGGCGCCTGCGGCAAGAGCGCGCAGCTTCCTCTTTACGTGTGGCTGCCCGACGCCATGGAGGGCCCGACGCCGGTCAGCGCGCTCATCCACGCGGCGACGATGGTGACCGCCGGCGTCTACATGGTCGCGCGCTCCGCCGGCATCTATGCCCACGCGCCGAACGCCATGATGGTGGTGGCGATCGTGGGCGCCGCCACCGCGATCTTCGCGGCCTCGATCGGCCTCGTGCAGTACGACATCAAGCGCGTGCTGGCGTACTCCACGGTGAGCCAGCTGGGCTACATGTTCCTGGCCTGCGGTGTCGGTGCGTTCTCCGCCGGTGCCTTCCACGTCTTCACCCACGCCTTCTTCAAGGCCCTGCTGTTCCTCGGCTCCGGCTCGGTCATCCACGGCATGAGCGGCGAGCAGGACATGCGGAACATGGGTGGGCTCAAGAGCAAGATGCCGACCACGCATTGGACGATGCTCGTCGGCTGCATCGCCATCGCCGGGATCTTCCCGTTGGCCGGCTTCTTCTCCAAGGACGAGATCCTCTGGTCCGCCTTCAGCTCGCACACGTCGTACGGCAAGGTGGTCTGGGCGATGGGTTTCGCGGCCGCCGGTATGACCGCGTTCTACATGTTCCGCCTCTACCACATGACCTTCAGCGGCGGCTTCCGCGGTACGGCGGAGCAGGAAGCACACGTCCACGAGTCGCCGAAGTCGATGACGGTGCCGCTCATGATCCTCGCCGCCGGATCGTGCGTGGTCGGCTTCCTCGGCATCCCGCACGCCCTCGACGTGATCCACGTCGGCAACCGCTTCGGTGAGTTCCTGGCTCCGGTGATGCCACACGGTGAACATGCGACCGCGGTCGACCCCATCGAGTACGTGCTGATGCTGGCCAGCCTCGGCATCGCCGGCGCGGGGATCTTCCTGGCCTACGTCTTCTACAAGAAGCACCCGGACATGGCCGTGCAGATGAAGGCGAACTTCGGCGGCGTCCACCGCGTGCTGCTCCACAAGTACTACGTCGACGAGCTGTACAACGCGGTGTTCGTGCGCGGCGCCACGCTGGGCGGCGGCAACGTGCTGTGGGGCGTCGATCGACACCTCATCGACGGCGGCGACGGCAAAGTCCGGCCGGCGTGGCCCTTCAGCGTGAACGGCGTCGCGTGGATGTGCCGCGACCTGTGGGCCGCGGGCTCGAACCTCTGGGACAAGTGGATCGTCGACGGCTGCGTGAATATGGTCGCGTTCGTCCTCGACAACACGAGCTATCTCTTCCGCGCCGTGCAGAACGGCCTCATCCAGCATTACGCGCTGATGATGCTGAGCGTCTTCCTGATCATGATCGGCGCGACGTTCCTCTTGGGGCTCTACTAGGAGCTGACGATGGATTTCTACCGGGCGCACCTGCTTTCGATCATCACGTTCACGCCCCTCGTGGGCGCGCTCGTGCTGCTGTTCGTGCCCAAGGGCAACGACAACGTGATCCGCTGGCTGGCGAACGCCTTCGGCCTGATCGGCTTCGTCGTCAGCCTGCCGCTGTGGTTCTCGTTCAACGTGAGCGCGCCCGTCGACCCGAGCAGCCTCGCTCCCGGGTTCCAGTTCCCCGAGAAGGCCACCTGGATCCCGTCGATCGGCGTGAGCTACTTCCTGGGCGTCGACGGCGTGAGCGCGCTGCTGATCCTGCTGACCACGCTGCTGGGCTTCATCGGCATCCTGTGCTCGTGGTCGGCGATCCAGGATCGCGTGAAGCAGTACTACATCTTCCTGCTCCTGCTGCAGGTCGGCATGCTGGGCGTCTTCTGCGCCCTGGACGTCTTCCTTTTCTATGTGTTCTGGGAGGTCATGCTCGTCCCGATGTACTTCCTCATCGGGATCTGGGGCGGCCAGAACCGGCTCTACGCGGCCATCAAATTCTTCCTGTACACGCTGGTCGGCTCCGTCGTGATGCTCATCGGCATCCTGAAGCTGTACTTCATCTCGCGGACGGTCCCCGGGTTCGAGCAGACCGGCACCTTCGATCTCCTCGAGTGGGGCAAGATGGGGATCGATCCCCACGTGCAGTTCTGGGTCTTCCTCGCCTTCTTCCTCGGCTTCGCCATCAAGGTGCCGATGTTCCCATTCCACACGTGGCTGCCCGACGCCCACGTCGAGGCGCCCACCGCAGGCTCGGTAATCCTGGCCGGCGTCCTCCTGAAAATGGGGACGTACGGCTTCATCCGCTTCGCCCTGCCGCTCACCCCCGCCGCGTTGGCCGAAACCATGAACCTGTGGCTCTGGCACCCGACGGTGCAGGGTTTCATGATCACGCTCTCGATCATCGGCATCGTGTACGCGGCGCTCGTCACCCTCGTACAGAAGGACATGAAGAAGCTCATCGCCTACTCGTCGGTGAGCCACCTCGGCTTCTGCATGCTGGGCATGTTCGCGCTCAATACGCTGGGCCTCCAGGGCAGCGTGCTGCAGATGGTCAACCACGGCCTCTCGACGGGCGGGCTGTTCCTCCTCGTCGGGATGATCTACGAGCGCCGGCACACGCGCATGATCGCGGAGTTCGGCGGGCTCGCCCATGTGATGCCGGTCTACGCCGTCTTCACGCTCGTCATCTTCCTCGCCTCGATGGGCCTGCCGCTGCTGAACGGCTTCATCGGCGAGTTCCTGATCCTGCAGGGCGCCTACTCCGCGAACCCGGTGTGGGCGTACTGGGCGGTCTCGGGTGTCGTGCTGGGCGCGGCGTACCTGCTGTGGCTCTACCAGCGGGTGTTCTGGGGCAAGGTGACGAACCCCGAGAAC
>Ga0114129_10001479_pt1 | contig 31834 bp, 27 predicted proteins | sample RhiMetdeltSRZDD1_FD_80071 | JGI IMG/M metagenome (GOLD analysis project Ga0114129, IMG submission 80071) | Populus rhizosphere microbial communities from Tennessee, USA - Rhizosphere MetaG P. deltoides SRZDD1 (version 2) (version 2) | ecosystem: Host-associated > Plants > Roots > Rhizosphere >...
CCCGGGAGACGCTCGAAGATCCAGTAGGCGGGGAGGAGCAGGTACGGCCAGCGGTGTCCGGGTCCGAGCACGTACCACGGACGGAGGAACGTGGCGTTCATCCCGGTGGCGCGCACGATCGCTTCTCCCTCGGCGCGGACAGCGGCGTACGACTTCATGATCGCTGGCGCGGGCTGCGCGACCGAGAGATAAACGAAATGCTCGACTCCCGCCCGGGACGCAGCCTCCGCGGATGCCCGGACCGACGCAAGGTCTACCGATCGAAACTCGGCCGCCTTCGCCGGGCTCGGGTGAGAGACGCCGACGAGCTGGACGAAGGTCTTCGCCGGGGCGATCGAGCGAGCGAATGTCTCGCTCCGGAGGGCGTCGCCGGCGACGGGTAAAGCGCCCGCCGGAAGCCGGTTTTCCGAGCCGGGCCGGACGAGGGCGTGGACCGCGTGCCCCCGGCGCACCAGGTCCCCGACAAGGGGCCGGCCGATGTAGCCCGTCCCGCCCGTCACGAAGACATCGGAGCCTCTGGACATTCCGAGAGCCTACTGCCGAGCTGGCGCGTTCCTTGAGAGCCGCGGTGTGAGAACTGAGAACTCATAACGCAAGCGGACCCGCTGAGTCCGAATCGGCCGGAGTCGCTGCGATAAAGTAGCGCCAGGAAGCACTTTCGACATGTCGACCGCTGCGGCGATCCCGACGCGACAGCTCCACCCTCTGGTCACTCTGGACTACCGCGTCCGGATGGTCTCGATGGTAGTCGTCGGGCTGATCCCGCTGTTCCATTTCCGCGGCCGGCCGCCGCTCCCCGCGCTCATCGGAATGGCGTTCACAGCCCTCGTGTGGCCGCAGATCGCTTACCTGATCGCGAAGAACAGCCGCGACACGCGCCGCGCGGAGTTCCGCAACCTCCTGATCGACTCGTTCCTGGTCGGGGGATGGACGGCGGCCCTCTCCTTCAGCCTCTTTCCGGGGGCGGTGATGGTCGCCGCGCTCAACTCCGCGAATCTCTCCGTCGGCGGCCTGCGCCAGGCCGCAAAGGGGCTCGCCGCCATCCTCCTCGGCATGGTCGTCGTCGGCTTTCTGCTCGGTTTCGAGGTCCATCCCGAGTCGGATCTGCCGACCGCGCTCTTCTGCATCGTCGGCATTCTGACCGTCACCACGATCTTCGGCTACTACGGCCATCTCCAGACGAAGCGCGTCCGGCAGGCGAAGAACGTCCTCACCGAGCGCAACCAGCAGATCGAGGAACAGAATCGCGCGATCGAGCAGGCGAGCCGCACGGCGCTGGAGGCGAAGGAGGCCGCGGAAGCCGCCAACCAGTCGAAGAGCGCCTTCCTGGCGAACATGAGCCACGAGCTGCGCACGCCATTGAACGCGATCATCGGCTACAGCGAGATGCTCGAAGAGGACGCGGAGGCTTCCGGGCAGAAAGAGTTCGTCTCGGACCTCCAGAAAATCCGCTCTTCCGGCAAGCATCTGCTCGGTCTGATCAACGACGTCCTCGATCTGTCGAAGGTCGAGGCCGGAAAGATGAAGCTCTTCCTCGAGACCTTCGACGTCGCGAACCTCGTCGAAGAGGTGGTGGCCACCGCCACGCCGCTCGTCGAGAAGAACGGCAACCGTCTCGAGGTGCGCTGTGCAGCGGACGTCGGTCAGATCCGCGAGGACGTCACCAAGGTGAGACAGGTGCTCCTGAACCTTCTCTCGAACGCCGCCAAGTTCACGGAGAAGGGCGCCGTCTCCCTCGAAGTCGCGCGGGAACAAGACGTCACGGGGAGCTGGGTCGTCTTCCGAGTGCGCGACACCGGAATCGGCATGACCCCGGAGCAGACCGGGAAGCTCTTCCAGGCATTCACGCAGGCGGACGGAAGCACGATGCGCAAGTACGGCGGGACCGGCCTGGGGCTCGCGCTCTCGCGGAAGTTCTGCGTGATGATGGGCGGCGACATCAACGTCGAGAGCGCGGCGGGGAAAGGATCGACTTTCATCGTCCGCCTGCCGGGAGACATCGAGAACTACGACGGCGAAGCGACCTCCATCCGGCTGCGGCTCCCCGGCCGCCGCCGCGAGGAGTCTCGCGAGGCGGGAGCCGCACCCGCGACCGGCAAGACTCTCCTCGTGATCGACGAGGATCCCGCCGTGCGGCAGCTCATGGAGCGGCTCGCGTCCCGCGAGGGTTACGCGCTCGTCGCAGCGGCGAGCGGCGAAGAAGGGTTGAAGCTCGCGCGCGAGAAACGGCCGGACCTGATCACGCTCGAAGTCGTCATGCCCGGAATCGACGGCTGGACGGTGTTGAGGACGCTCAAGTCCGATCGAGAGCTTTCCGGTATCCCGGTCGTGATGGTGTCGATCTCCGACGATCGCGATCGGGGGCTCGCGATGGGAGCCGCGGATTACTTCGTGAAACCCGTGGACCGCGATCGGCTGGCGGAGATCCTCGCCGCCTACCGGAGCGGCGCGCTGGCGTAATCGAGCCGATCGATGACGAAGATCCTCCTGGTCGAAGACAACGAGATGAACCGCGACATGCTCTCGCGCCGACTGATTCGGAGCGGTTACGAGGTCGTCCTCGCCGTCGACGGCGAGGAGGGAGTCGCGCTCGCCGCGAGTGGTCGTCCCGACGTGGTGCTCATGGACATGAGCCTTCCCGTGCTCGACGGCTGGGAGGCGACCCGGCGCCTCAAGGCCGATCCGGCGACGCGCGAGACTCCGGTCATCGCGCTGACGGCGCACGCCATGGCGGGCGACGAGAAGAAGGCACGCGAGGCGGGCTGCGACGACTTCGACACCAAGCCGGTCGAGTTCGCCCGGCTCCTCTCGAAGATCGAAGGGCTTCTGCAGAAGGGGAAAGCAGGCTGAAGCTCGAGATCGAGCGTGAGGCGCGGGTGGAGAACGTGGCCGCGTTCCGGACCTTCGTCGAGGACGCCTGCCGCCGCGCCGGAGTGGACGATTCCGTCTGCTACGACCTGAAGCTCGCGGTGGACGAAGCCTGCAGCAACCTCGTCGTGCACGGGTACAAGGGCCGCGATCCCGGTCCGATCCGGGTCTCGTTCGCGAGCACGGCCGACGAGATTGTGATCACGATTACCGACCGCGCCCCACCGTTCCACCCGGACGACGCGCCGGTTCCGAAGCTCGACGCTCCCGCGAGCGAGCGCCGGCCCGGCGGCCTCGGCTGGCACATGATCAAGAAGCTCGTCGACCAGCTCGAGTACGAGTCGGACGCGAAGAGGGGAAATCGTCTGAAGATGGTCAAGAAGATCGTCCCGCGCCAGAATGGGTAAGGAGACCGCGAAATGGTGATCGGTGTGGAAAAACGAGGACCCGTGACGGTGGTCTCCGTCGAAGGAAGCGTAGACGGCACGACGGCGGGCGAGCTGATCGCTTCGTTGCGGGGACAGGTGAGCGGCGGCAGCCACAATCTCGTGGCGAACCTCGCCGGTGTGGATTACACGTCGAGCGCCGGGCTTCGCGCTCTGCTCGAAACGGTCAAGGACGCGCGGCAGCACGGCGGTGACCTTCGTCTCGCGGCGGTGCGTCCGGAGGTCCTTCGGGTCCTCGAGCTGTCCGGGTTCACGAGCATTCTTCAGGTCTTTGCCGACGTCGATTCGGCTGTCGCGAGCTTTCCGGCTTGATCGGCGCAGAGGGTCAGACGGCGCCGTCGAATCGCCGTATTGCGCTCGTCATCGGCGCGGGGAGCGTCAAGTGCGCGGCGGCGCTCGGTCTTCAGAAGGTCCTCGACCGGGAAGGCATCGGCGTCGACCTGGTCGTCGGATGCAGCGGCGGCAGCATGTATGCCACTTTCATCGCTCTCGGAATCAACGTCCAGACCGCGGAAGAGATGACCCGCCGGCTCTGGACGAGCGAGCTCACGAAGCGGCGCCACTATCCCTCCCTGTTGCGGGCGATGCTGCCGCAGATCTTCCCGTTTCGAGAGAGCTTCGGCCTGGTCGACGATCGCCTGATCCTGGACCGGCTCCAGACCGCGTTTGGAACGCGGACGTTCGAAGACGCTCGAATCCCGCTCTATCTGACGGCAACCGACTTCCACAACGGAGAACAGGTCGTCTTCTCGAGCGGGAAGCTCGTGGACGCGATTCGCGCCTCGATCGCGATTCCTTACGTCTTCCGGCCGTGGCCCATCGATGGGCGGCTCTTCGTCGACGGCTTTCTGACCGACCCGATGCCCGTGGGCGTGGCGATCAAGCACGGCGCGAACGTGATCGTCACGCTGGGCTTCGAAAGCCCTTATCAGAAGCGTACGACGTCCGTTCTGCGGTTCGCGTTTCAGCTATCGAGCATCATGTCCAACAACCTGCTGCGGGCGAACTACGCGTTCCACAACCTGGCGCACCACACGGAGATCCTTCCGATCATTCCGCAGTTCCGCGAGAGCATTCGCCTCTTCGACACGCACAAGATCCCGTACGTGATCGAAGAAGGGGAGCGCGCCGCCGAGCAGCAGCTTCCGTACCTGCGGCGACTCCTCGAAGCGCAGCCGTGACGGGTGCGGCGGAGACGCCGCCGGGATCTCCGGCGCCCGGGCGTCTGCTCGTCGTCGACGACAACGAGATGAACCGCGACCTCCTGTCGCGGCGGCTCAAACAACAGGGCCATCGGGTCGCGACTGCCCGCAACGGCCGGGAAGCTCTCGAAATGATCGCTGCGGAAGAGTTCGACCTCGTGCTGCTCGACATCATGATGCCGGAGCTCGACGGCTACCGAGTGCTCGAGCGGATGCGGACGGAAGGCACGCTCGATCAGCTCCCGGTGATCATGATTTCCGCGGTCACCGAGATGGAGAGCGTGATCCGGTGCATCGAGATGGGCGCGACCGACTACCTGCCCAAGCCGTTCAACCCGGTGCTCCTGAGGGCGCGGGTCGGCGCGACTCTCGAGAAGAAACGGCTGCGCGACAGGGAGCGGCTCTGGGCGAAGAGCCTCGAGCGCGACCTCGAGATCGGCCGCGACATCCAGAGGAGTTTTCTCCCCGAAGAGCTGCCGAAGCCGGCGGGCTGGGAGATCGCCGCCCGGTTTCAACCGGCGCGGCAGGTGGCGGGCGACTTCTACGATGCCTTCAACCTGGGCGGGGGACAGCGCGTGGGCCTCGTCGTCGCCGACGTCTGCGACAAAGGGGTCGGCGCGGCGCTCTTCATGGCTCTCTTCCGGAGCCTCCTCCGCGCGTTCGCTGAACGGGCGTTCGCGGAGCCCGTCGTCCCGAGGTCCGAAGGACCGGGAGACGACTCGGATTCGGCGCGACTCATCTCCACGGTCGTTTCGACGAACGACTACATCGCTCGAACCCACGGAAGCGCGAACATGTTCGCGACGGCCTTCGTCGCGGTGCTCGACCCGGGCGGCGGCTCACTCACCTGGGTCAACGCGGGCCACGAGGCGCCGGCGGTCTGCGGGACGGCGGGTGTTCGGGCCCGGCTCGGACCGACCGGGCCGGCGCTCGGGATGATGCCCGACATGAAGTTCGAAGCGCAGGAAACCCACCTCGCGCAGGGCGATACCCTCTTCGCGTTTACGGACGGGGTGACCGAAGCGAAGGACGGCTCGGGCCGGTTCTATTCCGAAGAGAAACTTCTCGCTTCGATCGCGGAGAGCGCGCCGTCGGCTTCCGCGCTCCTCGACCGCATCGAGGCCGCCGTGTCGGCCCATTCCTCGGGCGCGGAACGTTCCGACGACATCACGATGCTCGCGGTCAAGCGGACGGGATAAGCTCTTCCCATGCGCCTTCTGATACGGATCCTCATCAACGCTGCCGCGCTCTGGGTGGCGACCCAGATCGTCCCGGGCGTCACGCACACCGGACCCTGGTTCACGCTCCTTCTCGTCGCGCTCGTGTTCGGTCTGCTGAACGCGTTCGTGCGGCCGATCCTGAAGCTGCTGACCTGCCCGCTGATCCTGCTGACGCTCGGCCTCTTCACGTTCGTGATCAATGCGATCGTGCTGTGGCTGACGAGCGCGATCTCCGAGTCGCTCGGCATCGGCTTCCACGTCACGGGATTCTTAGCCGCGTTCCTCGGCGCGCTCGTCGTGACGGTCGTCAGCGTGCTCCTGACGGTTTTGATGCCCGATACCGATTGATTCGATCCTCCTACGCGAACAGGTGTCCCACCGAGTTCGCGTAGTACGTCAGAAGGGGCAGCTCCTCCGGTCGCGCGGAATAGAGCCCGTCCTTTTCCTCGACCAGGTGCCGGAGGGTGAGCATCCGTAGACCGACGGCGATCGCGTAGTCCTGGTCTTTGCGCGGCACGTAGACGTGCGCGCCGCGATCCGACAACTCCCGCATGAGAGCGAGGACCTCGGCTTTCAGCTCGAGCTCGCTCCTCGCCTTCTGCGGCTGCCGCACGAACGCCGTGGCGACGAGCGGAACGGGGACGACGGGGATCACCCGCGCGACCGCCGCCATGAGCTCTCGACCCAGCTCTTCGACTCGCGCGAAGCGTTCCTCCTTCCCGAGGGCGCGGAAGTCCACTCCGCGAGCCGCCTCCCAACGCGCGAGCGAGACCGGCGACCCGAAGTCGACGCACGCGTAGCCGAAGCGGTGCCATCGGTTGCGCGCCAGGAGCGTGAGGTTGCGCACCACGAATCGGAGCGTGTTCGCAAAGGCGCCGCCGCGTCGCGACCCCGCCGCGGCGGGGTCGAGCTCGACCAGGAAGCTGCGGTCCTCGAAGACCCGGTCGTAGTTGATCCCAACGGGGATGAACGCGACGTCGCGACCGGAAGGGTCGAACGAGCGGACCATGTAGTCGAGGAGCCCGAGCTTCGGCGGACGAAGTATTCCCTGGCGGGAGAGTCCGCCTTCCGGGAACACCGCCTGCGTGACGCCCGCCGCCGTCGCCATCGCGACGTAGCGCTCCAGCACCTTGCGATACAGCGGGTCTTTCGAGTTCCGGCGCACGAAGTACGCGCCCATCGCGCGGATCAAGGTCTGCAGCGGCCAGATCCGCGCCCACTCGCCGACCGCATAGGACAGAGCGGCCTTTTCCGCGGCCAGGTAGGACACGAGGATGTAGTCCATGTTGCTGCGGTGGTTGATCAGGAACACGACCGTCGCATTCGGATCGAGCGCGGCGAGCCCTTCTTCGTCCGAATAGCCGAGGCGCACGCGGTAGAGGGAGCGGCCCACCCAGCGCGCGACCGCGTAGCCGATCCGGAAATAGAGATACGCGTTGAACTGCGGCACGATCTCCCTCGCGTAGCCTTCGACGCGGCGCCGGACGGCCGAGCGCGACGCGCCGGTCTCGCGCGCCTGCGCGTCGCCCGCCTCCTGGACCGGAGGGTCGTCCACCAGCCGCGAAATCAGGACTTCGCGCTTCGTGAGCTTGAACGGAGCGATCCGGATCTTGAGCCGCGTGTCGATTTCCTCGAGGACGCGGTTGATCCGCCGTCGCAGGACCCATCGCGCTCCCGGGACGACGAGATGACCCACGAACGCCCACAGGGCGAGCGCCCCGAGCACGACCGCGAGCCAGATCGGGAGCGAGACCATGGGATCAGCGCGGACCTGCTGAATTCAGGTATTCCGCGTTGACCCCCTTCTCTCAGAACACATACGAGCTGCGGACGTAGACGTACCGCCCATTGAAACCGAAGGGCGCGTTGCGCGGATACGTGAAGATGCCGAAGTTGAAGTTGGCCGGTATGTTTTTGTCGGGGAACGTGTCGAAGAGGTTTTCCGCGCCGGCCGCCAGGGTGACCCGGGCAAATCGGTAGGACAGCTCGAGGTCGAAGACCCACTCCGCGCTGAACGTCTGGTCGTTTGCCGGATTCGCGCTGTCGATCGAGCAGTACGTGCCGTAGCGGCTCGCGCGCGCCGTCGCGCCGAGGTCTCCGCCGCGCCAGTCGGTCGTCAGCCGCAGGTTGTCCTTCGGCTGGCCGCAGGTCAACCGCCGCTGTTCGAGCCGGTCGAAGAGAACCGACTGGAAAGCGGCCAGCTGCGGAGGAGTCGCGGCGATCCGGCGGATCCCGTTCTGCGAGTGCGCGAAGGCGGCCTGGAAAGCCAATGTCCCCGCGGAGCCGAGGCCCGCCCGTCCGTTGGCGGTTAGCTCGTAACCCTGCGTCCGGGTGTCGATGGCGTTGGTGAAGAATCGCGCGCCGGTGGCGTTGAACGGCTGGAGGATCGGGTTCAGGCTCGGACCTGTGAAATTGCCCGACAGGATGATCCGGTTGTCGATGTCGATTTGGAACCAGTCGGCGGTGAAGTCGAAAGCCCTCGACGGGCTCACGACGAACCCCGCGCTGTAGTTGACGGAGTCCTCGGGCTTCAAATCTTTGGCGCCGAGCGCGCGCGCGACCGGGCTGTTGACGCGGAAGTGTCCGACGTCGAACGGTATGAAGACTCCGTTGATGTTCAGGAAGTTCGTGCTGATCGCCGAGAAGTCGGTCTGCCCGAGCGAGGGTGCCCGGAAGCCAGTGGAGGCCGCTCCGCGGAAAACGAGTTTCTTGCTCGCCTCGATGCGCGCGGTCAGCTTCACGTCCTCCGTGTTGCCGAAGTCGGTGTAGTGCTCGAACCGGCCCGCCACCCCGAGCCTCAGGAAGGACAGAACGTTGCCCTCGAAGTCGACGTACCCGGCCACGCTGTTGCGCGACGCGTCGACTTCGTTGGACGGCCGGAAGCCGGGGAAGACCTGCGCTCCGGCCGGCGCCCGGGCGCCGAACTGGTCGAGGTGGCCCCCATCGATCCAGGACGCTTCTTCTCCCGCGTGCTCCCGGTAGTTCTCGCGCCGGAACTCCGCCCCCACCGCGACGTTCAATGGCCCGGAAAGACCGACGTCGAGCTCGCGGGTGACGTCGAGATTCGTAACCAGCTGATTGAACTCGAGCGCTCCGGCGTAGAAACTCTTTTGATTCGGGGGGATGTCCGGACCGAGCGACGTGTTCAGGCTGTGCGTGACATTGAAGTCGAACCGGTCATGGCCATACTGGGCTGAGAGGTCCCAGAACCAGCTTCCGGCCACGACGCCGCGCATCCCGAGCGTCCCGGAATAGTCCACGATCTTCGGCTCGATCAGGGGCAGAAACCCGAGCGGATAAATCTGCGGCCAGTTCTGTCCCTGGAGCGCGCGGCGGTAGTTTCCCCCATGGACGCCGTCGCGCCGGCTCGCGCCGCCGAAGAGGTAGAAGTTCAACGTGCCGTCGTCGTTCAGGGGCACGGATCCGTTCGCCCAACCCAGGATGTCGCGCTCCTCGGCATCCCCCCAGTGGTAGCTCGGCTGCTTGACCGGGTTGTTGCCGTGATCGCCCACCACGATCTGGTCGCGGGGGTCCTTGCCCGCCCGGTTGGTCGCGTCGCGCTTGCGGTACTCACCGGTGAAGTTGATCGCGCCCCGGCCGAGCTGGATGCCGCCGTTCGCGGTGCCGTCGAAGAGCTCGCCGTCGGAGTGAGTGGTCGTTCCGCCCTGGAGGCCGAGCGCGAGAGGGGAGACCCCCGACTTCAGGACGATGTTGATGACTCCCGCGATGGCGTCCGATCCGTACTGCGCGGCGGCCCCGTCGCGCAGGACTTCGATCCGCTCGATCGCGCTCGAAGGGATGGCGTTCAAGTCAACTCCCGTCGAGCCGCGGCCGATCGTCCCGTTGACGTTGACGAGAGCGCTCGTGTGGCGGCGCTTCCCGTTGATGAGAACGAGCATCTGGTCGGGCCCGAGGCTGCGCAGGGTCGCCGGGCGGACGGAATCCGTCCCGTCCGAGATCGTGGGGCGCGGGAAGTTGAAGGACGGCGCAATCGATTCGATGATGTGAGCGGTCTCGGCGCTCCCCGAGGCGCTCTCGACCTGCTGCTGGGTGTAGACGTCGACGGGGACGGCCTTCTCCGCGGCGGCGCCGGGCGCCCGGGAGCCGACCACGACCTCCTCGCCGAACGCGAATCCGAGCGCGAAGTCCTGCGTCAGTGAGCCCGCGGAGAGCGTCACCTTCGCCGTCTTCGATTGAAGCCCGGGCGCGACGACCCGGACGTCCACGGTCTGACCTTTGACGGACTCCGCGGGTACGGTCAGCCGGTAGCGGCCGTCTTTGTCCGTCGTCGCGGTCAGACCGAGCGCGGGGATCGAAACCGTCGCGTTGGCGATCGGAGGCCCGTCCTCCTGTGTCACTCGGCCGGAGAGAACGGCTTCCTGGGCCAGGAGAGGGACAGCGACGAGAAGCGAAGCGAGAAAGAAGAGAAACAGAACTGTGCCACGAATCTTCATTCCCCACCTCCAGCAAAAAAGAAAAGAAAAAGAAAAGCAGTGATCTCTACGCGGATTTTACCGGCTTTCTCACCGGACCCGACCTCGCGCCGCGACCGCCCATTCCCCCTCGACCCGGTCGCCGCGAGCCAGAACGATCCGGTCGTGGAGGTTCGAGACGACGCACGCGTGGTTCGGGAGGACCCGGACCTTCTCTCCGACCCGAAAGCTCTCACCCTCCTCGACCCGCACCACGCCGTGCTCCTCGGAGAGCTTCTCGATCCGGCTCCTTCGTCCCACGATCCAGCCGTGTCCCCCGGGCCGCGGCCGCAGGGCATCGGAGGAGAGCGTCTTCGAGCCGCAGTCGAGGACCGCGCGGTCCGTCGCCGGAACGGAGATCATGGTCGCGAGCACCGTCATCGCGCAGTCCCCGATTTCGCACGTGCCGAGCGAGATCTGCGAGGCGTCGTGGTAGACGTAGTTGCCCGGCCGGCACTCGGTGACGCCGCCGACCGCCATGACCGCGCGGGCCGTCGGGGTCGAGCCGACCGAGACCTCCTGGACAGGGAGACCCGCCGCGCGAACGGCGCCGGCCGCGTCGGCGAGGGTCTTGCCTTCCTGCCTCGCGATCGCGTCGACTTCCGCGCACGTCGTCGCCAGGTACGCGTGACCGGCGTGCGTGAACACTCCTCGCAGAGAGATCCCGGGAACTTCCGCGACTCGACGCGCCGCCTCGACGGCCCTTTCCGGAGGCACGCCGACCCGGTGGTAGCCGCAGTCCACCTTGAGGAGGACGTCGAGCCGACGTCCCGCGGCGTGGAAGACCGCCCCGAGACTCGACGCACCCTCGACGCTGTCCGTCCCCACGGCGAGCCGCACGCGGTCGGAGAGCGCGAGCAGGCGACGCGCCTTGTCGGCGCCGACGACGGGATAAGCGAGGAAGAGATCGTCGAAGCCTGCCGCGGCAAAGACTTCCGCCTCGCCCGTCTTCGCGAGCGAGATCCCCGACGCGCCCGCCGCGAGCTGCAGGCGCCCGATCTCCGGGATCTTGTGAGTCTTGGCGTGCGGACGCAGCCGGACGCCGGTCTCCCGGGCTCGGGCCGCCATGCGCTGGACGTTCTTCTCGACGACGTCGAGGTCGACGACGACCGACGGGGTGTCGAGATCCGGGACGAAGAGACTCACTTCCGCGAAGCCTAGGCGAGAAACTCTCCGGCGCTGCCATAGAATCCGGCCAGCGAACCCGACTGCGGCAATTCATCGGCGTTCCGAGGCGCTTCTTTCGAGAAGGAGGAATGCATGGGCCGAATCAATTGGGGCAGGGTCTTCCTGGGCGGTCTCCTGGCGGGGGTCGTGATCAACGTGGGTGAATTCCTGTTTCACGCGGTCCTGTTCAAGGACCAGGTCGCGGAGATGATGCGCGCGCTTGGGAAGGATCCGGCGACGGTCATGACCGGCAGCGCGGTCGTGATCTGGAACATCCTGGGCTTCCTTGCCGGCATCGGCGCAGTGTGGGGCTACGCCGCGATCCGGCCGCGGTTCGGTGCGGGGGCGAAGACGGCGATGATCGCCGGAATCGCGGTCTGGTACTTCTCGCGCTTCCTGGGCGCCATCGGCGAGATGAACATGGGGATGGCGTCGCAAAAGATGATCATGACCGGCCTCGTCTGGGGGCTGGTCGAGATCGTGATCGCGACGATCGCCGGAGGTTGGGCCTACAAGGAGGCGTGAAGCGGAAACGGTTCGGCGCCGGCCTGCCGTGATTCGATAGCATCCCGCTCGTGGAAGCCGGGGCGGTCGGCCGGTATCTCGAGAACCTGAGAGGGGAGCAAGACGGCGCGGCGCTCTACGACGCGGTCGCCGCGGTCGAACAGAACCCGAAGCTCGCCGAGATCTACCGGCGACTCGCCGCGGCGGAGCGCCGGCACGCCGGGGTCTGGGCGGAGAAGTTGAAGAGCGCGGGAATCGAGGCGCCTTCCTACAAGCCTTCCGCGCGCACGCGGCTTCTCGCGTGGCTCGCGCGGCGCGGCGGCGCCCGGTTCGTGCTCCCGAGCATCTTCGCGCTCGAGCAGGTGGACCGGGACAAGTACGACACGCAGCCGGATGCCGTGGCGGCCGGGATGCCGGCGGACGAGCACTCGCACGCGCGCCTCCTGGGACATATCCAGCGTTCCGGCGGAGGAATGCCGGGTGCCGAAGTCGCCCGACTGGAAGGGCGCCACCGAACGTTCGGAGGAAACGCGCTGCGTGCCGCGGTCCTCGGGGCGAACGACGGACTCGTTTCGAATCTCGCACTCGTCATGGGAGTCGCCGGCGCGCAGCTTCAGGGTCGCACCATCCTGATCACCGGTGTCGCCGGGCTGCTCGCAGGATCGTTCTCGATGGCTCTCGGAGAGTGGCTATCGGTGCAGAGCTCGCGAGAGCTCTATGAGCACCAGATCCGGACCGAGGCGGCGGAGATCGAGGCGAGCCCGGAGGAAGAAGCGGAGGAGCTCGCGCTCATCTACCAGGCGCGCGGGATGGAGGAGCGGGAAAGCGAGGTCCTCGCCCGGCGGATCCTCCAGGATCCGAAGGGAGCGCTCGACGTCATGACGCGCGAAGAGCTCGGGATCGATCCGTCGCAGCTCGGCGGCTCGCCGTGGGTCGCGGCGTTCACTTCGTTCGCGCTGTTCGCAACGGGAGCGTTCATTCCGGTCCTTCCGTTCCTGTTCACGACCGGGACGAATGCCGTCGTCGGCAGCCTCGCGGTGAGCGCGCTCGGCCTCTTCGGCATCGGTGCGGGCATCACGCTCTTCACCGCGCGGCCGGTGGTCCGGTCCGGACTCCGCTCGGTCCTCTTCGGGCTCGCCGCGGCGGGCGGGACGTGGGCGATCGGGCGTCTGATCGGCGTAACCGTCACTTAGTTCTTTCGCCCCACCAGGCCCGCTTCGAAGACCACGCGCGACACCGGCGCCAGCGCCTTCTCCTGCGCGCGCGTCAGCAGGCGAACGTGCGGGATGCCGACGAGGTAATTCGGAATGTCCCAGAGGTCCTCCTCCGCCGTCATCCATCCGCGCTCGTCGAACCGGGAGAGATGGACAGGCCGGGAGTACCGTCGCAGGGTCTTCTGACGGCGCAGGTTGAAGTAGCCCTCGACGTAGGAGAGGACGAGATCGCGGATCGACTCGAAGAGCGGCTCGCGGAAGCGCAGCCCCGAGTAGTTCGACCGAGCGATCGCTCCCCAGAGCCCGTTGCGACGGTAGAGCGCGAGGACGTGGTCGTCGTCCTGCACCGCTTCGAGATCGAGGAGGAGCGGCGGCTCGCCCGAGACGCGGAGGGCCGCGGCCGCGAAGAGGGCTCCGTCCATGCACTGGACCCGGCGTTCGCGCAGGACCCGCCTCGGCGAGCGGCAACCCTCTCCGCGCACGTCGTAGTCGAGATCGTCCAGGAACTTCTGAATGCGCCACGGCGGCGTCAGTCGGGCAAGTGCCGCAGACTCGCGCGGCGCCAGCCCGAAGTCTCCTGCTCCGCCGCCCCGCACGCTCGCCATGATAGTCGGCGGCGGAGCGCAGGCAGCGCGGCTCCGCCGAGACCTCGGTTAGAGAGAGCCCCGGGGACAGGCCCTGCGGGCCTGCACTCGGCACCTTATGGAATCCCGGGGACAGGCCTGCGGGCCTGCACCTGGCACCTTATAGTGCTTGCCTCGTGGGCGGTCCGCAGACTCCGACACACCGGCACGGGACGCCGCCGCGCGGCCGCTATCTCGCTCTCATGTCGCTCGGCGCCCTGGGCATCGTCTACGGGGACATCGGGACGAGCCCGCTCTATGCGTTGCGCGAGTGCTTTTTCGGCGCGCATGGCATCGAGCCGACGCGAGCCAACGTGATGGGTGTTCTCTCTCTCGTCCTCTGGTCGTTGATCATCGTCGTCACTCTCAAGTACCACGTGTACGTCTTGCGGCTCGACAACCGGGGAGAGGGCGGGATCCTCGCGCTGATGGGTCTCGTCCAGCCGGAGAGCCGCAAGAATACGGGTCTGCGACGGCTCATCCTGCCGCTCGGACTCTTCGGAGCCGCGCTGCTGTACGGCGACGGCATCATCACTCCGGCGATCTCGGTCCTCTCCGCGGTCGAAGGCCTGGACGTCGCGACTCCTTACTTCTCGAAGTTCGTCATTCCCATTACGATCGTCATCCTCCTCGGCCTGTTCTTCTTTCAACGGCACGGGACCGCGAAGATCGGCTCGATTTTCGGTCCGGTCATGTTTTTCTGGTTCGGAACCCTCGCGACACTGGGGATCTCCGGAATCCTCCGCGACCCGTCCGTGCTGGCCGCCGTCAATCCCGTCCATGCGTACGATTTCTTCGTCCGCAACGGGTTCCGGGGCTTCCTCGTGCTCGGGGCCGTGTTCCTCGTCGCGACGGGCGGTGAAGCGCTCTATGCGGACATGGGCCACTTCGGCGAACGGCCGATTCAGGTGGACTGGTTCTCGTTCGTCGGTCCCTCGCTGCTGCTCAATTATTTCGGGCAGGGGGCTCTCCTCATCCACGACCCGGCGGCCGCGCACAACCCCTTCTACCGGCTGGCGCCTTCTTGGGCGCTCTATCCGCTCGTGATCCTCGCCACGGCGGCGACCGTCATCGCTTCGCAGGCCGTCATTTCCGGCGCGTTCTCGCTCACCCGGCAGGCCATCCAGCTCGGGTATCTGCCTCGGATGAAGATCGAGCACACCTCCGCTCGCGAGATCGGACAGATCTACGTCCCCGGCGTCAACTGGGCGCTGATGATCGCGTGCATCGCTCTCGTCCTGGGATTCGAGTCCTCGAGCAACCTCGCCTCGGCCTACGGCGTCGCGGTGACGACGACGATGGTCATCACGACCCTTCTCGCGTACGTCGCTTCACGGGAGGTCCTGGGGTGGAATCCCTGGGTCGCGGCGGCGGTCACCGGGGGTTTCCTCGTCGCCGACCTCGCGTTCTTCGGCGCGAACATGGTGAAGGTCGCGCACGGCGGCTGGTTCCCCCTCGCCGTCGCCGTGGCGGTCTTCACGGTGATGACCACGTGGAGGCGCGGCCGGAAGATCCTCCGCGATCGCATCCAGGAAAGCACGCTCTCCGACGAGAATTTCCTGAAGTCGATCGCGCGCCGGCCGCCGCCGCGCGTCCCGGGCACCGCGGTCGTCCTGGACCGCGCGGTCGAGGGGATCCCCCTCCCTCTGCTGCACAACCTGAAGCACAACAAAGTGCTTCACGAGAAGGTCGTCCTTTTGACGATCACCACCGAGGAGGTTCCGCACGTCACCGACGAGGAACAGGTCGAGCTCCGGGAGCTGGGGCAGGGCCTCTATCGGGTGGTCGCGCGGTACGGGTTCCTGGAAAATCCCGACATACCGGAGCTCCTGCGCGGCCTCGATTTTCCGGGTGTGAGCTTCAATCCGGACTCGACGACGTTCTTCCTCGGCCGCGAGACGCTGCTCGCGACGAAGAGACCGGGCATGGCGATCTGGCGTGAGAGGCTTTTCGCCTGGATGACCCGCAACGCCTCGGGCGCGCCGATCTACTTCCGGCTCCCGCCGAACCGCGTCGTCGAGGTCGGCGCCCAGATCGAGCTGTGAGCGAGTCGTCCGAAGCTCCGACTGCGTTCGAGAGCGCGACCGCCCGTTACCCGGTGGCGCCTCGGGGGCGGCAACTCCTGCTGCTGTCCGTCACCGCGCTCGGGATCGTCTACGGAGACATCGGCACGAGCCCGCTCTATGCGCTGCGCGTGTGTTTCTCTGGCCGGCACGCCGTGCCTCTGCAGCCGGAAAACGTTTTCGGAGTGCTCTCTCTCATCTTCTGGACGCTCATCCTCGTCGTCAGCGTGAAGTACCACGCCTGGATCCTGCGGCTCGACAACCGCGGCGAGGGCGGGATCCTCGCGCTCATGGGTCTCATCCATCCCGAGAGCCTCGGCGGCCCGACCGTCCGGCGTGCGGTCCTCCTCCTTGGCGTCCTCGGAGTCGCGCTCTTCTACGGCGACGGGATCATGACCCCCGCGATTTCGGTTCTCTCGGCTGTCGAAGGGCTCGAGCTCGTCTCTCCCGTGACCGAAACGCTCGTCGCCCCCATCTCCGTCGGTCTCCTCGTCTTCCTGTTCATCACCCAGCGGCGCGGCACCGCGCGGATCGGCCGGGTTTTCGGACCTCTGATGCTCCTCTGGTTCGTCACGATCGCGGTCCTCGGCGCCGCGGCGATCGCGAAACGGCCGGAAGTTTTCGGCGCGGTCGATCCCCGCCACGCGATCGGGTTCTTTTCCCGGAACGCCCTGGCCGGTTTCCTGGTCTTAGGCGTCGTCTTCCTGGTCGCCGCCGGCGGAGAAGCGCTCTATGCCGACATGGGCCGCTTCGGTAAGAAGCCGATGCGGATCGGCTGGTTCACCCTCGTCCTGCCGGCCCTGGTCCTGAACTACTTCGGTCAGGGAGCGCTCCTGCTCGGGAGTCCCGGATCCGTCCGCAACCCTTTCTATCTCCTGGCGCCATCCTGGGCGATGGTTCCCCTCGTCGTGCTCGCGACGGTCGCCGCTCTCATTGCCGCTCAGGCGGTCATCTCCGGAGCGTTCTCTCTCACGCGTCAGGCCGTTCAGCTCGGTTACCTCCCGCGCGTCCGCATCATCCACACCTCCCGCGCCGAGATGGGACAGATCTCCATTATGGGCGTGAGCTGGGCTGGGATGCTCGGGACCGTGGGAGTGATCGTCTTGTTTCGGACGTCGACGCATCTCGCCGACGCCTACGGCGTTGCGATCGCCATGGCGATGGCGGTGACGACGCTGCTCGCCTACGGAGTCTCCAAAGACGTGCTCGGCTGGAGCGCGGCCCGAGCTCTCCTCGCGACCGGGTTCTTTCTCGCGATCGATCTCGTTTTCGTCGCCGCGAATCTCGTGAAGGTTCCGAAAGGCGGGTGGGTCTCGCTCGCGGCCGCGGCGATGACGTTCACGGCGATGACGACGTGGCGCCGCGGACGGAGGATCCTTTCGAAGCGCCTCGAGGCGGACACGATGCCGCTCGATGTCTTTTTAGACGGCGTGGCGCGAAAGCCCCGGCTGCGCGTGCCCGGCACGGCGGTGTTCATGGATCGGGTGAGCGCCGGAACCCCTCCGGCGCTTCTCCAGAACCTCCGCCACAACAAGGTGATGCACGAGCAGGTCGTGTTCCTGACGGTCGCGACCGAGACGGTGCCGTTCGTCCCGCGCCGGAAGCGCATGGAGGTCGAGACGCTGAAAGAAGGTTTTTGCCGGATCACTCTTCGTTACGGTTTCATGCAGGACCCGGACGTCCCGAGGGCGCTTGAGGGCGCTGTTGTCGCGGGGCGCAAGTGCAACCTGATGGATACGACGTTCTTCCTCGGACGGGAGACGCTGATTCCGCACGGGAGACTCGGGATGGCGGTCTGGCGCGAGAAGCTGTTCGCCCTGATGTCCCGCAACGCGACGGGCGCGGTGGCGTTCTTCCGGCTTCCGCCGAACCGCGTGATCGAGCTGGGGGCGCAGATCGAGATATGAAAAAAGCGGGGTCAGGTATTCACTGATCGCCGGATACGTGGACGACAGACAAACGCCCTTGTCACTTTGCGAAGCAAAGTGGCAAGTGGAGACGTGACCCCTTTTGTGCAGACCTGACCCTCGATGTGGCAAGTGGAGACCTGACCCCATTAGACTCTCGGCATGGCCCGCGAAATCCAGGTCGACGAGCGTCTCCCGCACGCCTCGACCATCCCGTCGTGGTGCTACACGGACCCTTCGACGCTCCCTCTCGAGCGGGAGAGGATCTTCGCTCGAACCTGGCAGCTCGTCGGACGCGAGGACCAGGCGGCGGCGCCCGGCTCGTACTTCACCGCGTCGGTCGCGGGGGAGCCGCTCCTCCTCGTCCGCGGCAACGACGGCCGGCTCCGCGCGCTCTCGAACGTCTGCCGGCACCGCGCCGGACCGGTCGCGAAGGGCGAAGGCTCCTGCTCCGCCTTCCGCTGCGGATATCACGGCTGGAGCTACGCGCTCGACGGACGGCTCGTCAACACACCGGAGTGGGACGGCGTCGAGGCTTTCGAGAAGGAATCGGTGCGTCTCCCGGAGTTTCGGGTCGAGACCTGGCTCGGCCTCGTCTTCGTCAACCTGGACGACGACGCCCCTGCCCTCTCCGAAACGCTCGAGGACCTTCCCGGCGCGCTCGCGGCCCGCGACTGGGCTGGCGTGCGCCTCGCCGAGCGGAAGGACTGGTACCTCGACTGCAACTGGAAGGTCTACGTCGACAACTACCTCGAGGGCTACCACATCCCGATCGTCCACCCCGGCCTGATGAAGGAGCTCGACTACGCGCGCTACGAGACCGAGACACGGCGCTCGTATTCGCTCCAGCGCTCGCCGATCAAGAAGGCGGACGGACGCCTCCGCGGAGACCCGCGCGACGAGGACAACGACGCCGTCTACTACTGGATCTTTCCGAACCTGATGCTGAACGTCTACCCGGACAATTTCTCGACGAACGTGATCGTGCCCGTGTCGCCCGACCGCACGTTGACCGCCTTCGAGTGGTTCTTTCGCGATCCGGACGTGCCCGTCGTGCGCGAGACCATCCGCCAGACGGTCGAGTTCTCCGACGAGATCCAGCGCGAGGACGTCGCGATCTGCGAGGCGGTCCAGAAGGGCCTCCAATCGAGGACCTATGACCGGGGGCGCTACTCCGTGCGGCGCGAGAGCGGCGTTCACCACTTCCACCGGCTGTACGAGGAGTCCATGCGGGAGCGGGCCGGCGGCGGCCGCTAGCCCGAGCGAGGAAATGGCGAAGGTCCGGCTCGCGGCGGCATCCGAAGTCCCCGAGGGGGGGATGACGATGCGCGAGCACGAGGGAAGACAGGTCCTGCTCACCCGGGTCGAAGGTCGGATCTACGCGATGAACGACACGTGCACGCACCGCGGCGCGCCGCTTCACATGGGGGAGCTCGGGACCGCGGGAAGCCCGTACCTGCTGACGTGCCCCTTCCACGCCGCGCAGTTCGACGTCACGACCGGCAAGGTCTACCAGGACACGCCCTGGGCGACGGATACCGAGAGCTACCCGGTCGAACTGGTCGGCGAGGACGTGTTCGTCGAGCTGTAAGAATCTTCCCTCGCCTGTCATTCCGAGCGGAGCGAGGGATCCCTCGGTCCTTCGGACCTCGGGATGACAGAGGGGAAGGGATGACAGATGGGAAGGGCTCTGGCACTGCCCTTGCGTTTCCGTCGCGCGGAGGGGCTTGCCATGATCCAGATGTCCAGGTCATTCGCGACCGCGCTCGCGATCTCCGTCGTCGCGCTCGTCGCCGTTTCGGTCGGCGCGGCGCCCGGCCAGACGCCGGTCACGGCGGGATTCAACCTCTTTTCAGCCGATCAGGACGTCGAGATCGGGAGACAGTCCGCCGTGGAGGCCGAGCGCCAGCTCCCGGTGGTGAGAGACCCTTCGATCGCGGGCTACGTCGACCGCATCGGACGGCGCCTCGCCGCGGTCGCGCCCGGACCCAGATTCCCGTTCACGTTCAAGGTCATCAACGCGTCCGACATCAACGCGTTCGCATTGCCGGGAGGCCCGGTGTACGTGACGAGAGGAATCATCGAAGCCGTTCGCAACGAAGGAGAGCTCGCGGGCGTGATGGCGCACGAGATCTCGCACGTTGCGCTGCGGCACGGCACGAACCAGGTTTCCAAGGCCTACCTGGCGAAGGCGGGCATCGGTCTGCTCGGCGGGATCCTCGGGGGCAGCGGGACCGCGACGGGCTCGATCATGCAGGCAGTCGGGGGCCTGGGGTTGAACGCGCTCTTTCTCCGGTTCAGCCGGACCGCGGAGTCGCAGGCAGACATCCTGGGCACTCAGATCATGGCCCGGGCCGGCTACGACCCCCTCGCGATGGCTTCCATGCTCTCGATGCTCCGCGAGAAGGCGGGGCGGGAGCCGGGCCGGGTCGCGCAGTTCTTCAGCGATCACCCTTCGCCGGCGAACCGCGAGGCGCGCGTGCGCCAGGAGGCACAAGCCATCCGAGCGGTTCGAACGTCCCCGCCGATCGGAGGCCTCGAGAGCGTCCAGGCGCAGCTGCGCCGGATGCCCCGCGCCGGGACGATGGGAGAGATCGCCCGGACCGGGACCACTTCCGCTCCGACCTCCCAGGGCACGATCGAACGGCCTTCGACTCGCTTCCGCACGTTTCGCCAGCGGAGCGGCTTCTTCGAGATCCAGTACCCCGAGAACTGGAGAGTGGCGGAGCCGGCGAACGGCTACGGGGTGACGATCCTGCCGCCGGGCGGCGCCGTCCGCGCGCCCAACGGACAGGAGGTCCTCGTCTATGGCGTCGTCGTCAATCACTACGATCCGTTCGAGGGGTCGATCGGAGGCGTCTCCTCGAACCGGCGCGGACCGCTCTCGGGCAACACGTCGCTCGAGCAGGCGACCAACGATCTGGTCAACCAGATTCAGGAGAGCAATCCGCACCTCGCTGTCATCCCCAATTCCACGCGGCGCGAGACGATCGACCAGGGACGGGCGCTGTCGGTGATGCTCGGGGGGCGCTCTCCGGTGACCGGCACGGACGAGCGGGTCACGGTCTTCACGCGCGAGCTGCCGGACGGGCACGTTCTCTACGCGCTCTTCGTCGCGCCGGCGCAGGACTACTCGGCGCTCTCGCAGACATTTCAGACGATGATGTCGAGCCTGCGGGTCAACGACGAAGCCGCGCACACCGAGCACGCGCACTAGGGCGCGGATCGTCCGTCAGTACTTGAGGCGAACGACGGACGGAGGTCCGCCGACTCGGGGGACGACGACGAAGAGGTCGTCGTACTGCGTCGCGGGAATCTCGATCTTCCCGGGGTCGCCCAATGCCGCCAGCATTTCCGGCACGGTGTTGGAATGCCCGACGACGAGGACGACGCCCCGCGGCTCCTCCTTCCGGAGGCGGTCAACCAGAATCTCCTTCGGAGCGTAGATGCGGATCTCGAGCCCCGCGGACTTCGCGAGCGGCTCGGCCGTCTTGCGCGCCCGCACCGTGTCCGTCGCGTAGACGGCCGTGATCCCCGCGGCCTTGAGCATCCCTGCCAGCCGGTTCGCCCGCGCGGTTCCGGCCTTGGAGAGAGCGACACCGGGCTCGTTGGAGTCCGTGGCCTTCTCGGCGTGTCGAACCAGAAAGATCGCCTGCTGACCGCTGGCGACGCCGGCGAGCGCGGCGATGCAGAGTGTGACAACAAGTCGCTTCACGGAGAAGTCAAACTAGCACGGCGTCGAGAGCGCTTGCGATAGATTCCCCGCCCATGTTGGGAGGCATCGATGCGCAGTAATCGACTCGTTCTTCTCTCGGCCGTCACGATCGCGCTTTTTTCTCCGGCGATCTCTTCCGCAGCAGTGCCTAAAAAAGGGGGAGCCCCGATCCGCGCCCAGGCCCCGACGGTCGCCGAGGCGAAAGCCTTCGTCGACGAAGCGGAAGCGAAGCTCCTCGAGCTGGCGGTCGAGGCGAGTCGCGCGAGCTGGGTACAGTCCACCTACATCACCGACGACACCGAAGTGCTGGCGGCCAAGGCGAGCGAGCGGGCGATCAACGCCGGCGTCGAGTACGCGAAGAAGGCGACCCGCTACGACAAGCTGAAGTTGCCGGAGGACGTCGCCCGCAAGATGCTGCTCTTGAAGAACGGCCTGACGCTGGCCGCGCCGTCGAACCCGAAAGAGAGCGAAGAGGTCACGCGGATCGCCGCCTCGATGGAAGGGGCGTACGGAAAGGGAAAGTACTGCCCGCAGGGCAAGGACAAGTGCCTCGACATCGGGGAAATCTCGAAGATCATGGCGGAGAGCCGCGACGCGGCACAGCTTCTCGACGTCTGGCGCGGCTGGCACGCGATCGCGGTCCCGATGCGCCCGCAGTTCCAGCGGTTCGTGGAGCTCGCGAACAAGGGGGCGCGCGAGCTCGGCTTCGCGGACACCGGCGCCATGTGGCGCTCCAAGTACGACATGCCTCCCGACGCGTTCGCGAAGGAGGTCGACCGTCTCTGGGAGCAGCTGAAGCCGCTCTACGTCTCTCTCCACGCCTACGTTCGCTGGAAGCTCCGCGAGAAGTACGGCGACGCCGTCCCGGCGAACGGCCCGATTCCGGCACACCTGCTCGGCAACATCTGGGCGCAGGACTGGTCGAACGTCTACGACCTGGTCAAGCCGGCCCAGGCCGATCCCGGATACGACCTGACCAAGATCCTGGAGGCGAAGAAGACCGACGCGAAGGAGATGGTCCGCTACGGCGAGCGTTTCTTCACCTCTCTGGGGTTCGACCCTCTGCCCCCGACGTTCTGGGAGCGCTCGCTGTTCACGAAGCCCCGGGACCGCGAGGTCGTCTGCCATGCGAGCGCATGGGACGTGGACAACGTCAACGACCTGCGCATCAAGATGTGCATCGACCCGACGGCCGAGGACTTCACCACCATCCACCACGAGCTCGGGCACAACTTCTATCAGCGCGCCTACAACACCAAGCCGGGTCTCTTCCGCGACAGCGCGAACGACGGCTTCCACGAGGCGGTCGGCGACACGATCGCCCTCTCGATCACGCCGGAATACCTCGTCAAGATCGGCCTTCTCGACAAGGCGCCCGACACCTCGAAGGACATCGGCCTGCTGCTCCACAAGGCGCTCGAGAAGCTCGCGTTCCTCCCCTTCGGTCTGCTCGTCGACCAGTGGCGGTGGAAGGTCTTTTCCGGCGAGGTGTCGCCCGCGAACTACAACCAGGCGTGGTGGGACCTGCGAATGAAGTATCAGGGAGTCGCGCCCGCCGTCGCGCGAAGCGAGAGTGATTTCGATCCGGCGGCGAAGTATCACGTCGCGGCGAACGTCCCCTACACACGGTACTTCCTCGCCGCGATCCTCCAGTTCCAGTTCCACCGCGCGCTCTCGCAGGCCGCGGGCTGCACGGGTCCCTTGAATCGCTGCTCGATCTACGGGAACAAGGTGGCGGGCAAGAAACTCGACACGATGCTCCAGATGGGACTTTCCCGCCCGTGGCAGGACGCGCTCGAAGCGATCAGCGGAAAGCGCGAGATGGATGCGACCGCGATCCGCGACTACTTCGCGCCGCTGCAGAAGTGGCTGGACGAGCAGAACAAAGGCAAGCCGATGGGGTGGTGAATGGGGTCAGGTCTCCACTTGCCACATCGGGGGCCAGGTTGCCACATTCGTACAAGTCATCTGACGGCAGGGGCTCTTCGCGGCGCGCGCCCTCACCACATCGTCAGCCCGAGCTCCTTGCGGAAGTGGGCGTCGGTGTTGTTGTGGCGCTTCCAGTAATCGAGCTGGATACTCGCCGTCGCGACCGCCTTCGTCGTCAGCAACGGGCTGCCGTCGAAGGCCCCCGGCTGGGTCTCCGTCCAGCCCACGATCTTGTACGGGAACTCCTTCTGGAAACGGATCGCGAGGCGGCGCGGAATTGCGGCGTAGTCGAGCTCGTAGACGTTCTCGCCCCCTTCGGAGCGCAGGCTCGCTCGGGCTTCCTCCGGTCGAACCGTTTTGTGCCAGAGGCGCGCGTACTGGAGGCCCGGCACGACCTGCACACGGCCGACCGGCAGGGTGTCCGGGGCGAGCCGGATCCGCGTCCACAGCTCGTCCTCGAGCCAGGCGGGCGCGAAGTCGAACCCGCGATCCCCCTCGGCCTCGAAGTAGGAACGCAGCGCCCCCTCGTACCTGCCGTTTCGGAAGTTGACCTGCGTGAAGGTCTGGCCGCACCACTCCTGTGACGACGACGCGACCTTCAACGTGCGAGTGCGCGAGAAGTCCACGGGAGTGAACGTCGACGTCATGAGCGAGTACGGATAGATGCCGGTGAAGAACTTCCGGACCGAATTCAGTTTCAGGACGGTTATGCCCTTCGAGGGGTCACCTTCTTCCAGCTTGACCTGCCTCTCGGGGAGGAATGGCTCGGTGACGAAGATGAGCATCGCCTCGCCCTTGTGCATCTCGCCGTACCGCGCCTGATCGAGCTCGTATCGGTTCAGCTCGGCCTTTCCCTGATACCAGTACCCGCCGAACTTCTCCTCAAGGGAGGCCAATCTCGTCGGGGCGCTTGCCGGGACGAGGCCGAGCACGACCGCCAGGAACAGTGGATACATGGCGCCCTCCGGACCCTTTTGGGGTCAGGTCTCCCTCAACACTACTTAAGCGTGGCGATATGCCAAATGGAGACCTGACCCGGTTATTTCAAACCGTCCGGCCGGGCGGAGCGTCCAAGTGGCTGACGGGGGGAGCCGGGCCGTTATCCCGGTCCGGGCACGGTGATCTGCTTAACTTCGCCATTCAAAAGGAGGTCCGGCTGGGCGAGACGGAATCCCCGACGCCCCCCGCGGAGAGGGAGGACGAGCTTCTCCAAGGCTGCCGTACCGGAGATCTGGAAGCGTTCGAAAAGCTCTACCGGACGAACGGACCTCGCATGAAGTCGATCGCGCTGAACCTGCTCGGAAACGTCGGCGACGCCGAGGACGCCGTACAGGAGGCCTTTCTGAAGATCTTTCGCGGCGCGAAGACGTTCCGCGGCGGAGCGGCGTTCTCGACCTGGACGTATCGCGTCCTCGTCAACACCTGCTACGACGCGCTGCGCCGCCGCAAGAGCCGTCCCGTGGCGGGCCCGCTCGACGCCGCCGGCGGGGAGGTCGCCGTCGCGGCCAATCCGGTCGCCGACCACCCCCTGCGCCTGGCGCTCGAGAAAGCGGTCGCCCTTCTCGATCCCCGCCACCGCGCGGTGTTTCTCCTCTTTGCCGTCGAGGGCTTCACGCACGGCGAGATCGCCCGGATCCTCGGGATCCCGGAGGGGACTTCCAAGACGTTCCTCTTCGAGGCGAAGAAGAAGCTCCAGCGACGGCTCGGCGCGCGTTCCCGAGCCGCGAGGGTCGCTTCGTGAGCGCCGGCTGCCGCCTTCTCGACGAGGCGCTCGAGAGCTCCGAGCCGAAGGCGATCGCGCAAGCGCGCCCGCACGCGGACTCGTGCGCGCGCTGCCGCGAACGACTCCGCGCCTTCGACGAGATCTCCGAGGCCGCGCCCGGCCTGAAGAAGAGCTGGGACAGCCCGGAGCTCTGGCCGAAGATCCGCGAGTCTCTGACCCGCGAGGCGTTCGCGCCGACCGCGTCTTCGCTTCCTGTACCGCGCGACGCTCCGGCCTGGCCGGCGTGGCTCCCGATCGCCGCGATCGCGGCGCTCTTCATCGTTTCCTTCGTCGGGCTTCAGGTCTTCCGGCCGAGCCTGGGCGACCGTCAGATCTTCGGCGTCCGCTCTCTTCCGAAGGATCCGCTCCTGACCGACGCGGCCCTGAAAGACGTCGAGGAGAGCGAGACCCAGTACATCCGCTCGATCGAAAAGCTCTCGAAGATCGCGCAGCCGCGCCTCGAGGGGGCGGCCACGCCGCTCCTCGTCTCCTATCGCGAGAAACTTCAGCTGCTCGACGGCGCAATCGCCGAGTTGAACGGGCAGATCCAGCAGAACCGCTACAACACCCACCTCCGCCGCCAGCTGCTCGGGATCTACGCCGAGAAGCAGCAGACGCTGCGGGACGTGATGAAAGGGGCAACGTCATGAGACTCCATGGGACACGAACCGGTCGAGCGGCGCTCGCCCTTCTGATCGCGCTGGTGCCGGTCAGGGTCCTTGCGGACTCGCCCGAGGAATCTTCGCGCGACCAGTTCAAGCGGACCTTCCAGAAGACGGTCGCGTTGAAGCCCGGGCAGAAGCTGCGCATCGAGCACTCGAACGGGACGATCAAAGTCCGCGGGCAGAGGGAGTCGCAGGTGTCGATCTCGGCGACGATCCGCGTCTCGTCCTCCGACATCGAGGGCGCGCGGCGCTTCTCCGAGGGCATCCAGATTTCCGTCGAGGAGTCGCCATCGGGGGTCTCGATCGTGACGCGGTACCCCGATAAGAAGTGGAGCTTTCTCGGGCGCGGGTTCGTGTCCTACTCCGTCGACTACGACATCGTGATGCCGGAAACGGCGCTCCTGGATACGCGGAACAAATTCGGCAACGTCGACGTCTCGGGACTGAAGGCGTCCGCGGACATCAAGAACTCGAACGGCTCGATCGACTTCCGCGACGGCCGCGGCGCTCAGCGGCTCGAGAACTCGTTCGGAAAGATCGAACTGGCTCGAAACGAGGGGAACGCCGCGATCGTCAACAGCAACGGAAGCGTCACGGTCAGCGACCTCGGCGGCGAGCTCGACCTCGTCAATCGATTCGGAACGGTCTCCGCCTCGAGGTTGAAAGGCCGCAGCCGCATCTCCAACAGCAACGGCAGCGTCGAGTTGCACGACACGAATGCGTCCGCCGACGTGACCTCCTCATTCGGCGGCGTGACGGCGAAGAACGTGCAGGGCGATCTGTCGGTCAAGAGCAACAACGGCTCGATCGAGGCGTCGAACGTGCAGGGGGACGCCGATCTGGCCGCCTCGTTCGGCGGGATCCAGTTTTCCGACGTGCGGCGAAAGGTCACCTGCACGGGAACCAATTCGCGGGTCACCGGAGTCCGCGCCGGCGGGACGGTCCTGGTGCGGAACACGTTCGGGGCCGTCGAGATCTCGGATGCCGCCGGGGTGGACATCGAGAACTCGAACGGCAAGATCTCGGTCCGCGCGATCCGCGGCGGCGCGATGTTGAAGACGACCTTCGGCGCGATCGAGGCGTCGGACGTGCGCGGCAACGTCACCGCAGTGAACGACAACGCGGCCGTGACGTTGACCGACATCGGCAGCTCCGCCGACGTCCGCACGCGGTTCGGCAAGGTCTCACTGACCCGGATCAAGGGGTGGGCGAAGGTGTCGTCGGACAACGGCGGGGTGGCGCTCTCGGAAATCGGCGGACCGGCAGACGTCCGAACGAGCTTCGGGCTTCTCGACGCGTCGCGCGTGCAGGGCAACCTGACGGCGGAGAACTCGAACGGCGCAATCCAGGCCTCCGACATTCGCGGGTCGGTCAGCGCCCGGACCTCGTTCGGAGCGGTGAAGGTCGACGGCGTCCGCGAGAACGTGGACGTGACGAACCAGAACGGTTCGATCGAGGTCGCGGGATTGCCTTCCGGATGCACGCGGCTGACGCTCAAGACGTCGTTCGCTCCGATCCGCGTGTACCTGCCGGAAGGCGCCGGCTACACCGTGTCGGCGCAGACGTCGTTCGGGAAGATCAACACCGAGATGCCCGTCGGCGTCTCCGGGCCGATCGGCGGCGAGTCCTTGAGCGGCAAGATCGGGGACGGCCGGTGCGAGCTGAAGGTGAACAACAGCAACGGCAACATCGATTTATTGAAAGGCACGCCGAAGAGGTCCTGAAGTGGGGTCAGGTCTCCACTTGCCACATCGCGATCCAGATCGCTCTCACACGGTGACCACCTAAGTGATTCGTGAAGACCTGACCCCACCATGGCACAATCGCCGGTCTATGCCCGGCGAGCCGTCTGAAAAGCCAAACGCGCCACACGCCGGCGGAGAAGAGGAGCTGGTCCGGCTCGATCCGGACCACCCCGGCTTCCGCGATCCGGTCTACCGGCAGCGCCGCAACGCGATCGCGCGGCTGGCGCTCGACTACCGGCCGGGCGAGCCGCCGCCGACGGTGGATTACACGGACGCCGAGCACTCCGTGTGGCGCACCGTGTGGGAGCACCTGGCGCCGCTCCACTCGACGAACGCCGTTTCGGAGTGGCGCGAGGGCGCGGCGGAGCTCGATCTCGATCAGAGGAACATCCCGCAGCTCGTCGAAGTCAACGAGGAGCTGAAGGCGAGCCCCGGCATCGAGATGCTGCCGGTCGCCGGACTGATTTCCGCGCGCGGTTTCCTCTGCTCGCTCGGAAGCGGTGTCTTTCTCTCGACCCAGTACATCCGCCACCACTCGATGCCGCTCTACACGCCGGAGCCCGACGTCGTGCACGAGCTCGTGGGCCACGCCACGAGCTTCTTCCGCCCGGAGATCGTGCGGTTGACGCGCCTCTTCGGCGAGGCGGCCTTGAACGCCGATGAAGAGACTCTCCGCCAGCTCGAGCGCGTGTACTGGTACACGCTCGAGTTCGGCGTCGCGCGCGAGAACGGCGACGCCAAGGCCTATGGCGCGGGCTTGCTGTCCTCCTTCGGCGAGCTCGGGCGCTTTGCGTCGCAGGCGGAATTGAAGCCGTTCGACCTCGCGGAGATCGCGCGGACGCCCTATGACCCGACGAACTACCAGAAGGTGCTCTTCGTCGCGCCGAGCTTCAAGGAGATGGAGAAGCGGGTCGGCGGCTGGCTGGAGGAAGTGATCGGCCGCGCCCGCGATCGCAAGCCCTGATCGCGGAGTGGGCATCGATCTCATCCGGTTCGCGTGCCCGCTCGTCGGGTCCGTGTTCTTCGAGCGGGTCATGTTCCTCCTCGATCACCTGGGTCACGGCCTCGGCGCGGCGGCGCTCGGACTGGCGGTCGCAGTCTTCGGTCTCGTCACCCGCAACCGCCGTGTCCTCCGCGCGGGCCTGGTCGTTCTCCTCGCGGTCGTCGTGGCGGGACTCCTCGCGAACGGTTTGAAGCTCGTCTTCCAGCTGCCCCGCCCGGGTCACCGCGTTTTCTCGTACAGCTTCCCGTCCGGTCACGCGACGACCGCTTTCGCCGTCGCGGCCGTGCTCGGCGACGCCTTTCCGCCGGCCGCACCGCTTCTTTACCTCGGAGCGCTCGCGACCGGACTCGCGCGCGTCTACTACCGCGACCATTTCGTGATCGACGTCGCCGGCGGCGCGGTGCTGGGGACGGCGTGCGGTCTCGTGCTCGCGCGATGGCTTCTCCCTCGCGTGGAGCGGAAGACGACCCCGCTCGTCCGCTGGGCGTGGGCCGCGGCGGCGATCGTCGGGATTCCGGCGATCGCGTGGTTCGCCGTTTACGAGCGCGAGCTCGGAAGGCACCTCCTGCGAAGTCCGCTCACAGGGGAGCGACCGGCAGGCGCGATCACGATCCCATTCGGGACCGAAGCCGCGCGGGCGTCGCTCGGGAGCGGCTGGTCCGGGGACGAACGGTGGAACGGAGAGTTTCCCTTCGTGTGGGCGGAGGGATTGACGTCGACGCTGCGCATTCCGCCGCTCGCCCCGCGAGACATTCACCTCCGCTTGAGAGTGAATCCGTTCCTCTCGGGACAGAGTCTTTCCTGTCAGGTGGTTTCAGTGGACTTCAACGGGACGCGGATCGGGCGCGTCCTGCTCGACCGTGGCTGGAACGACTACGAGCTCGAGATCCCGGGGCGGCTCATCCGTCCCGTTCCGAACGAAATGGAGTTTCGATACGGATACGCCCATGCGGCGAGTCGGCGGGACACTCGCCGGCTCGCCGTTGCGTTCCAGTCACTGGAGATCGGGATCGGCGGCTCTCCTCACTGAAGCAGCCGCCGGAAGGCGCGCATGTCCTTCGACGTCTCGTACAGCAGCTCGCCCGTCGCGACGGAAACGACCGAGTAACGGGGAGAAGGTCCCGGCGTCTCGTTCCACGCCTCGATCGAGAGGCCCAGCCGGGACCCGTCTCCCGAGAAGCCCGAGATCGAACCGACGACGTGCTCGAGTGAACGATCCCGCAGCGGCCGCCCATCCGAGAGAAACGCGATCTCGCGCGCGGGCTCGTCCTTCGTCAGCGAAGCGATCACCGGCAGGAGCGAGGTCGGCCCGGAGACTTCCACCCAGGCCGCGGACTTGCCGTCGGGCGAAACGTGGAGGGACCCCGGAACCGGCAGGATGGGGATCGCGGAGCTCCGGCGGGCGAGCTCTTTCGCGCTGCCGACGCCGGATCGGGACGTCAGCGCGAGACCTCCGAGCTTGCCGTCGATCCGGACGACGTGGTCGACGAGACCCGTCCGGACGTGGGCTTCCTGCGGGAAGGAGCGGGTTCCGTCTCCCCGCATCGCGTGCAGGATCGAGGCGCGGGCCATGAGCTTTCGTCCGTGCGTCTTGTTGGGAAGGAGCGCCGCGAGGCGCGCTCCGGCGTCCCGCACCCGGCCCTCGGTCTTTTCGAGCGCGTCGAGCTTCTCCGTCGCGAGGAGGTAGCGGCCGAGCGCGAGCGACGAGCTTCCGAGCCGGTCCGCGGCGGAGACGAGCGCCGAAGGATCGCAACCCGATTCGACGAGTTGAAGCCAGGCGGCCGTCTCCTGCCAGAGGGAGGCGAGCGAGATGCCGGTCGACGGGTACCGGCACCGCAGGAGCCCGGCCGTCGCCCGGTCGCGCAGCGCCGCGACGTCGGCCGTCTTGTCGCCCGCGGCCGTCAGCTCGAGCACGCGGGTGAACGCGTCGCCGCGATAGAAGTGCCGGAAGGCGCCCCCGGGAACGTCGGGGCGGGTCGAGATCGCGAGACCCGGCGGATACGTCTGCACGCCCTCCGTCGACGCGAGCGCCTCGGCGGTCTCGCCGAGAAGGAGCTCGACCTTCGGATCGGGCGTGCGGGCCTCGTTCAGCCGTTCGCTCGCCCGGAGGAGAAACGCCGCGGCGAGCCGCCGATAGGCTTCGCTCCGCGCAAACGTCCGGCCGACCGTGACGAGATCGCGCGTCCCGTCGGGACCGGCGGGAAAAACCGCCGTGACTTCGCGGGCGACGTAGCCCGTCGAGGCGCCTCCCGCCTCGGGCGGCGCGGCGACCTCGACCTGCACGAACCGTTCGCCGCCGGAAACGAACTTGAGGCGCGATCCTCCCGGGAGTCGCGCGACCACGCGCGCGTTGCCCTTCGGCTTCTCTCGGAGCAACGCCTCTCGAGGCATCACGAACAGGTCGGCGCCGGGACCTTCCTCGGGACTCTGCTGTCCCCGCGCCGCGGGAAGGAGCCCGAGGGAGAGGAGTAGAGCGAGTCCGAAACGGGACGGGGAAATCCAGTACGGGATCAGCATTGGAGGCCTCACTTTCTTCAGTTCGCTTTGGAAGGCTTGTTGGACGCCTGCCGGACGGCCGCGGTCCGGGTCTTCGACGAGGGCGGCCCTTCGCCGCGGACGGCGCGCTTCACGACTTCGTCGGTGAAGGCTTCGCCGCCCAGGGTCGGGGTCAGGATCACCTGGACGTTCTCGGAGAGGCGATCCGCGAACGTCTTCGGAATCAGGAGCGGGTTCGCCGAGACGAGCTCGGCTTCGCGCTCCAGGTTCTCGAAGTGCGCGAGCGTGGTCGTGCGGATCGAGTAGGCCTCGGCGTCGGCGATCGTCTTGCGGCGGTCCGCTTCCGCGACCGCCTGGATCTTCGTGACAGTGGCCTCCGCCTGTGCGCGCTGAACTCGAGTTTCCTTCTCGGCTTCTGCTTCGAGGCGCTTCTGCCGGATTTCCTTTTCCTTCTGCGCGAGGATGAACTTCATCGCCTCGGACTCGGCCTTCGCGGCGATCAGGCGCTGCTCCGCCATCGCCTCGGCCTGCTTGACCTGCCGCGCTTTCGCGGCCTCCGCTTCGAGGCGGCCGCGCTCGACCTCCTTCGCCTTCAACCTCAGCGTGACGTCCATGCGCTCCGTGTTCTGGACTTCGTCGACCATCGCGACGCGCCCGCGCTCGAACTCAGCGGGAAGGATGAGGTCGCCGATCAGGACCTCTTTCAGCAGGATGCCGCTCTCCGCCAACCGCTCGCGAGCCTGCCGCGCCGCGACGTTCGCGAGCTCTTCCCGCTTTTCCGAGACGACCTTTCCGACCTCGTATCGGGGCGCGGCCGACCGGAACGCGGCGGC
>Ga0114129_10001481_pt1 | contig 31816 bp, 21 predicted proteins | sample RhiMetdeltSRZDD1_FD_80071 | JGI IMG/M metagenome (GOLD analysis project Ga0114129, IMG submission 80071) | Populus rhizosphere microbial communities from Tennessee, USA - Rhizosphere MetaG P. deltoides SRZDD1 (version 2) (version 2) | ecosystem: Host-associated > Plants > Roots > Rhizosphere >...
CAGATACTTTCCAACGCGTGTGACTCGACTGTCGTCACGTCCGGCCCAGACCGGCCCCGTCTCGCGTTCAGCGTTAGGCTGCATGGATCTGAATTTCCAAAGCGTAAAGATCTTGCCATCCTGTCCTACTCGTTCCTGGCCATGATACACGGGACCTCGAGAATCGAGCTTGATGAGCAGCGCAATCACAGGGAGAAGAGGCAGGAAGAGCACGAGCAGCACTAAGGAGACTGCCCAGGAAATCACTGTTCTCAAGCGGAGAATCGAACGCGATACTTCGAACCCGTCGTTGAAGATCATCCAACTCGGCTTTAAGTTCTCCAACTCGATCTTTCCAGTCAAGTGTTCGTATAGACTCGTCGCCTCTTCGATTTCCACACCGTGAGTCTTGAGAGCCAGCAGATTATTAATCGGAAGTGTGCCGCGGCGATCGTGAACCGCGACCACGATTTTGTCGATGTTGTTCTCAACAACGATCCGATCGATATTTTTCCCCAGGCCGATAACTTTTGGATTCACGATCGACACACCGACTAGACCTGGATCATCACCGACGAATCCGCAAACCCTCATGCCGACCTCGGGCCGCCGCAGAATCTCGCTTGCCACCTTCCGGGCCAAATGACCTGTGCCCATAATCAACACGCGCTTCCGATTCGGGCGGATTCCGAAATACGTCCTGAGCAAGACGTGCCAGCTGGCTAAGAAGACTGTGATTCGCAGAAGGTCCTGATAGAGGTGGATCGGTGGAGGAGCCAGGCCGCGGATTGCGGCAGCCGCGGCAGCAACCACGGCGCAAGCAATGACCAGGGCCTGAAACAGGCGAAAAACAAACTCGGGAGTAGACGGTTTCGCACGAAAATCGTAAACGTTCCTCAAGTGCAGGAAGGCTTGAAATATCAGGGCTATGATAAGAGCCCTGACGATCCAGATTGTGTAATACAAAGCCGGCGGATCGGTAAAGTTCGCAAAGCCGACGTCCAACATGATGCACATCACGACCATGAAGTTCTCGAGTATCACGGCGCCGAGTTTATGGAACGTCAGATATCCGAAAAGAAGACGCCACATGTTCGTGTTTCTCTACTGTGAGGATCGATGGTAGTAGGGCTCGTAATAATGAGATGACTTGATATTGCGCGCCCCATTAAGCAGAACTCCGCAAATGTGGTCTTTGCCAACACGATCTATGCAATCTTTTACAAGGTTCGCGGGAGTCTTGTCGGCGCGGACAACCAACAACGCTGCATCGCACAACGGAACCAGGAGCCGGGCATCAGCCAGCGCAAGAATTGGTGGGGAATCGATTATGATCCAGTGAAAACTCGGACCGATGTCGCGGAGCAGGTTCTCGAATTGCGGCGTACACAATAATTCAATCGGATTGCTAACAATCTTTCCGGACGGAAGCAGGTACAGATTCAATTCCGTAGATTTAAGGATCGCCTCGTTGACATTCGCCGATCCCTGCAGCACCTCGCTTAACCCAATCGGAGATGAATCTCGGTGATTGAGGCCCAACATCTGCAAACCCTTGGATGTCCGCATATCGGCGTGGATGAGTAACACGGAATTGCCCGCTTCCCGCGCCAGTACTCCGGCCAAACAAGCTGCAACAAAACTTTTCCCCTCGTTAGGAATGGTGCTGGCGATCAGAATGCTCTTCAAGCCATGCTGTTTCCGCTTTAGTGCCAGGCTTGCGTGCACTACTCGATACTGTTCTCCGGCTATACTCACAGGACCGAAAATCACCTGTTTCACTTTGCTGTCAGCAGCGTGAAGACTGAAGCTTGCGCGCTCGCAGGTTTCGATCGGGGACGGAATAAGTGACAACATCCGCTTGCTGGAGGTGCTGCGTTTCTTAGGTTGGGATGAAGGCACGATCGGAATCGATGCGAGAACAGGCAGTTTCAGTCGCGACGAGACTTCATCTTCGTCGGCAAGCGTGGAGTCCGCGAATTCCCGTAAGAACGCAATGCCGAGACCTATCCCGAGCCCCAGGAGGCAACCCACGGCGAGAAGCTTCGGACGGTCCGGAGAAATAGGGTAATTTGGCAAGTTTGCGGGATCGAGGATTCTGAACAATGCATTGTTCGCGCTTGTATCCACGCTGCCGGCCATATCCGAACTCAGCTTCTTTGATGTAAGAAGATTTAAGCGTTGCTTTGCAGAATCGACTTCGCGCGTCAACGCCGACAGTTGCTGGTCGAGTGCCGCTGGCAGATTCAGCCGGCCGCGATACAAACTTATTTTCGCGGCGAGATCATTCTTTGCTTGTTCTTGTTTAGCGATCTGCCGGTCCATTTGTTCCAACTCCAGTTGGATTTCTGCCTGCATGAGATCATCCGATCGGTCAACGGCAGCTGGAACAACAGGTCCAGAAGCATCCGCCCGAGAAGAGGTCGGCGGCTTGGAGGGGCGCGCTTGCGCTCCAACCTGGTCTTGCAATTCTCGAACTTGACGAGAGAGTCGCACGACATCCGGGTGGAGCGGCGTATATCGGGAAACGGCTGCGGACAATTCGGATTGCTTAGCAGCGAGCGCCTTCTCCAGGTCGGTCTGGGCGTATTGATTATCCGTCTGCGGCTGTGGACCCTGTTGAGGAGACCGGCTTGGTCCTGAAGGATTCTGCAGCAGAGCCGTCAGTTGTCGCTGTTCATCGAGGCGCCGGGCGAGAAACCTTCGCTGACTCACCTTGTTTTCCAGATCCGAGGTCATGGCCACGAGTTGGCGTTCGAAGCCATCCACAGTTCCCAAACTTACGATCTGGTCGTCCGGTATGCCTGGAAAGTGGAGACGATTGAACTGCCGCACTTTATTTTCTGCTACGGACAACTCCCCGGCGGCGCGGCGAACCTCCTCATCCAGGAAATGATCGGCGGCGTAAACCTTATCTTTTCGCACCGTGTCGTTTAGTGTCAGCACGCGTTCCGCTAGACGTCGCGTGATGGCCTGCGCCCGGGCTGGACTTGTCGCCGTATATGCAACCCTGAAGGTGCCGGGCGACACGGTCGCGATTTCCAAATTCACTTGAAAGTTATTTATCAAATCCTCCATGGTTCCGGTCCAGGTTTTCGCCAGCTGAAACTCCTGAATGATTCCCTCCACGAAGGTTCGGCTTCGAAGTTGTTGCCTCACAAAGTCGATGCGATCCGTAACAGACTCCCGAACAAGCGAAGCAATGTAATCCTCCGGCAGCAATCGGCTGGTCCCCATGATTGTTGTTTCGGATTTGTACATCGATGGTAAACGCCGCAAGTACACTGCCGATGAGGCGCTGATCAGGAATGCTGGGACGATCACCCACCAGATACGCCGGCGGATGATCTTAAAGTAGTCAGTAAAACTAAGGTCTTGAAAGGTCTTCATATAGTTCCCGAGCATCTACCCGCATGTTCACGCCGGCAAGAAAGGGTTCGGTTCGTCGCGGGCTAACTGGAATCACGAACTCGTCAGACTCAGAAAATCGTTTGAAAGCACGACAGCTACTTGTCAGGGGAGGAAAACTTGTCTAGCTCATTACGGGCTTGTGCCTGGATATCTTCTGGAGGATTCGAATCAAGGAGACGTTGAACTATCGCGCTTGCCTGTTTTGTGAGGCGCAATTCAGCATAAACTCTTGCCAATTCCAAGTACGCGATGTGGTTATCGGGGTTCCATTCAATCGCCTGGTCGAAATGCTCCGCGGCCACATTGCGGCGACCCAGTCCGTCTGCATGGTACATGTAGATCATCCCGGACAGGTAATGGGCCACGCTCATGAAGTCGTTTCGGTGACGGTTGCCATCCAGATATGCGGGCCGCTCCAAAACGTAAGCCAACTCTATCTGTGCATACATATATCGTCCAGCGTTGTAGTGGTCGATGCCCGGAAAGAAGTGGTTACCCAGCATGTTTCCTACGGATGGACCGGCATCCACGCGGGTCACGATATAGGGGCTCGGTTTCTCGGCGTCAATGATCCTTATCTTGACGCGGTCGGCCTGTGGGACTGTCTGTTCCGCACCGCTCCGCACCGGGATGCCGATGATGATTGCCAGACTGTAAACGAAGGCTAGTCTTGTCAAAATTGGTCTACGATGCGGCGGCTGGAGCCAGCTGCGGTGCGGTTGGGATTTCGACTGCATCTTCAGCGAGCAGCCGGCGGTGGATCACCTTCATGCTCGCGGTTAGAGCCACGAGATGATACGGCAAATCGAAATATTCCATATTGACGAACATTCCGTTAACGAGAAAAGCGAACAAGCTCACCTGCACAAGATCGCAATAAAGCACAATCCACTTCAAGTCTTCACGATGGCGCACTGAGCGTCGCATCTTTCGACAGCTCAACACAACGAAACCAATCATCGTTAAAAACAATAACAACGCTGGAAAACCGTGCGTTGTCAGGATCGCCAGAAATATATTGTGGGTGTTAAATTCCTTGCCGAATCTTTCCAGGAAGTCCGGAGCGTATTTAGCGAACATGTCGCGCGTCTGAAACTGAAAGCCTGCACCAACCAATGGATTATCGAGGGCGAGACGCCAACAGAACTTCCAGTTCTCGATCCGTGACATCGCTGAAGCATCCTGTTCGTACGTCAGCACAGTTCCCTGCCGGGCCCAAAATGAAGCTGGAATCAGGGGGCCGGCAATCACTGCGGCGATTAAGAGAATAAAAATAAGTATTAGCGCATTGCGACCCTTCATTATCAATGCCAGCAGCACGCCGGCCAGTGTAAGTGCGCTAGCCCGCGAATATGTGAACATGATGGCAGGAATACTCAGAAAAAAGCCTGCTTGCAGAAGTCGCTTCATTGGACCGCGATGTTCGACCGAAAGGTACCAGAGGAACGGCAAGCACATATTGAGCGCGAGTCCGATGGAGTTATTGGCACCCATGACAGACGTTCCCGGACCCCAGATCATCGTGTCTCCGCCGTTCCTGAAACTGAATATCCCTCCCTTGATTCCGTAAAACCCGATCGACAGGGCAACCACAAGCAGAAAATATCTTGTTTTCTTCTGGTCGGTAAGCAGCGTAGAGGTCAACAACGACATCACAATCAACTTCGACACGTCCTGCCACTGTCTCCATGCTTCGGTCTGATAGACTGCAAAGACACTCGAAAGCGTAAACGTGCACCACAGCAAAACCATCGCAATGATTTCCCGCTCTCGCAAAGGCGTAAGATCGGCGGCTCGATTGAGAAAGGTGCCGGCACAAGTCGATAAAGCCGCGAGCTTTGCGACGGGAAATGTCTGAGCGAAGGACCATCCAAGCATCTGCGGGTACATATAGCTTACCCACGCATAGACCAGTATCCCGTAATAGGGGTTGATAACCCCAACGGGGAGACTGGCCAGGATGACAGCAACAATCAGGTAATCGCGCACTGAATGGACCGTGCTTTCTCTCTGACGGGATGCCTCAGTGGAGAGTCAACGTAGGCTCCTGCTTAGTTGTTGCGAGAGCCGAAACGTTACGTTCGCAAACCGAATCTAATAACAGGGCTAATTCCTGAGTCCGCGCCTTGCGAGAATAGTGCTCGACAGCTCTCGCGCTGTGCTGACGCTTGCGAACAGCGGAAATGAACTTCATAAGACCTTCCGCGATTTCTTCCTTTGAATGAAGAGAGACGATCGAGTCGATGCCCTCCGATCGAAGGACGGCGGCCGTATCGCCCTCGCGATCGGTGATCGCAAGAATTGGGCGGCGCGCGCGAAGGCATTCATACAACTTCGCCGGAATTTGCCAATTGCAATTTGAGGCCTGAAAAATCAACAGGCCGTCTGCATTCATCATTTCGATGAGGGATTCCTTATGCGACACCGCCGGTTCGAGAAAGACGATGTCGCTTATTCCTAGTGATTGCAATTGCGGCCGATAAAGCTGCTCGAATCCGCTGGCCCGTAGCACAATCTTCAGAGTGGATGGTGTCACTTGCTCTGCACGGCGCAGGTCTGACAGTGCGGAGAAAAAACAAGTGGGGTCGCGTACGTATGGATAAAGCAGTCCGCTGTGAAGCAGGCAAACAGTATCGCCGGTTGGTCGTTGGAAATTCGCTTCGCGTTCCGCCGCCAGGAAGTCTTCCTCGTCATAGCCATTCGGAATAACTGCCCATCGTGATGATGGTATTTCGGGAAATCGCGAAGCATACATCCTCAGAGCTCCAGGTGTCGTAAACACCGCCCGGTTACAGTGTTTCAGAGTAGGCCGTTCTATCCAGCCGTTCACCTTCCTCGTGGTCGCATCCTCCGGAAACTCTTCGCCCGTCCTCGGATCCACTTCTTTCATCGGGTCACGGAAATCCGCCACCCAGGGCAGCCCGCTCAATCGTTGCAACGTGAGCCCAATCAGATGCGTTGTCGCAACAGGATATGTCGACCAAATGACGTTCGGCTTGTGCCGCCGCGCTAAATTCAACCCCGTTGCTACCGCGCTTGGCCACCAACTAATCCATCGATCGGGAAGGGACATGAATTTCAAGTGAGAGCCGCGAAACGCCAGGTGCTGCGCCGTGTCTAGGGCAAACGATCGAACCACTTCGATGCCTTCGGGTATCGCAGAGGGAGATACGCCATTTTTCGGATATGCGCGCGGACTGGGCGCTAAAACAATCGGCTGCCATCCAAAACCCGGGAGGTGCTTGGTGAACTTCAGAGTGCGATGCACTGCACTTCCACCACTCCATGGTGGATAGTGAAACACCACCATCAAGACCTTCTTCATGCGCGTTCGGTAATCGCGCGGACCTTCTCCATCCATTGCTGGGGAGACGTGCGCCACATGTTTCTCAGCATCCTTGCAGGCGATGTCCTCACCATACCGCGTATGAAGGGACCGCTTCGACTGTTCTTCGGAATGAGCTCGGCCAGCTTTGACTGTCCGCTTTCAGCGATGCTCAATGCGTCCTTCACGATGGATAACGCAAGATCGATTTCCTGCTTCGAAATGATGAGAGGAGGAATAATTCTCAATACCGGTTCGTAATAGCTGTACGTGATGTGCAATCCTCTCCTCTCGCACAACATGGCGACTTCGAACGCAAGATTGTCAGAGTCCCGTTCTGCGGATGAGAGCTCAATGCCAATCATCAAGCCGCGTCCACGGATATCTTTAATGATCTTGTGCGTCGCCTTCAGCTTTTCCAGTTCGATTTTGAAGTAAGCACCCATTTCGCGGCTGCGTTGGACGAGATTCTCCTCTTCAATAGTCTCTATAACGGCAAGGACGGCCGCCGCCGCCAACGGATCATTCTGGTGACTTGATAGATGAGTGAAGAAACTTTCCTCGAGCGCATGGGCGACAGTATCCGACACCACGACCGCCGCAGCCGGATAACCATTTCCAGCAGTTTTGGAGACCACTAGAATGTCCGGCTCGATCTCATAGTTTTGTATATCGAACCATTGACCGCACCGACCGAGCCCTGTCTGGGCTTCATCCACTATGAACAGAATCCCGCATTTCTTCGCCGTCGCCTGGAGCTTCTTTAAATAATCTTTTGGCGGGAATATCATGCCGCCCGCCGAGAGCACGGGTTCGACAATGACGGCGGCAACGTTCTCCAGGTGTTGCGAAACCAGATCGAGAGATGCAGCAAGGCACGCGCTGTCGCACGAAGGATACTCTTTCTGAATCGGGCAACGATTGCACGTCGGGGTGATCAGCTTGTCCTGGTTCACCGGAGCGGGTGCGAAGTCGAATTCACCGGGATGATCCGATATGGAGCTCAGGTTGCGCGTTGCGAGCGAAATCCCATAGTAACCCCGAGTGAAAGCCAACATGCCGGAGCGTCCTGTCACGGCCTTCGCCATTCGCATTGCGCACTCGTTGGCCTCGGAACCGGTCGACAGCAGCACAGCCTTAGTAAGGCTGCTCGGCGCTTTCGACACCAGTCGTGAGGCAGCTTTAAGAACGCCGAGCGACACATATTGGTCGCCGAGATGACCGATATTTGCTATCTGCTCCTGAAGGCGCGAGATAAACCGGGGGTGACTATGGCCCAAAATGCTGCAGAATTGTCCCGCCGCAAGGTCAAGTATTCTCCGACCTTCCATATCGATGAGGAAGCAACCCTCGCCTCGGGCGATAACACTGTCCATGAATGGCTGCACGAGAAGTAGGTGCTCGCCCTCGCGCTCCCAAACGGAAAGATTGCCTTCCGCGATCTCAGTTTTCATCTTGTCAATCGACTGTGGCATGACCAGTTCGCGAATGCCTGGTCATGTGACGACCCAAAAGCTCGAGCAATTCGCGACCAGTCCGAAGGAATAACAGAATGCCCGGTAAGGGATCGCGGCGATGAAGGATTGCAAAAACCGTTCGTCCCTTGAGCAGGAATGCAATTTCAAGAAAGAACGTTTTTACGGCGCGAATCCGGACCGCCAGCCACCGTTTCAAAGAGCCTGAGAGCAATGAATCATGCTGAAGCTGCTGGTAAGCGTTTCGCAACGCTAACATCAGCGCTTCTGTTTCAGCAATCCACCTGAACTGAGCCGCAGTTTTCAGCGGGACTTGTGGGCTGCACGGACGGCCAATCATGTCCTGGTAGGCGATCCACGACAAATTCACCCCAATATGTGTCCCAATCTCGTGCTGATCCCAATGCCGGGGATTTACTTCGATAAGAAACCACTTTCCAGCGCGGGAATCACGTTTAAACTCAACTTCAGCGATTCCGCAGTAGCCACTGGCCTGGAGCAGGCGTTTCGCGAGCGGCACGATCTGTGGAACATTTACCGTCTCGACTGCGCAGCCGGTGCCGAAAAGCGGCGGGTTCTGTCGAAGTTTTCTTGCTGTGAAGTAGGCCGCCATTTCCTGCTTTGCATTAATGAAGCAGCAACACACGGCGACGTCGGAATCGGCGCCATCAACGTATTGCTGAAGCATGATCTCGGGGCTGATGGAGGATATCTGCAGATACTCCGCACGCAATTCTTCGGCGCTTTCGACCAGAAAAGCTTTGCGCGAGCCGACAGCTTCCCATGCCCCCTTTCGCCTCCATTGCGCTGCGATCCGAGGCTTAACAACCTGAGGAAACCGTAACAATTGTGCTTGCGCGTCGATCTCTGCGATGGAACTGCAAACGACGGTTACAGGAACCGCAATGTCATGATTCTCGGCAATTCTAAATAAGGTAAGTTTGTCCAACAGGAACTCGACGGCAGAGTTCTGAGGAAGACGGTAAAGCGAGCTTAGTTCCTGCCGATGATCGTGGAGGAAGATTACGTCAAAATCGCGCGTGGGAAAAATGACGGGAGCCTGGTTGTGGCGCCTTCTCAGCTCGATCAGCCTTTCGCAAAGCGCTTGTGGTTCATCGCGGCAGTTCGGAACTGGGTAAATGCCTTTGAAGAATCTCGATCGCACGCCGGGAGCATTCGTGTCCCAAGAAAGCCCGTATACGTGCACTCCACGGTCATGGAGGTTGCGCGCTATGCCGATGCCCGTATAGTGCGTGTTCATCACGAAGACCGGCGGCAGAGTGCCGCGGCTTTCCAACTCAGGCTCTCGCATGGAACTGCGTTATCGCTCTGGAATACACGTTCATGACCTGCATGCCGACGTGGTCCCAACCATAAGATCGGCCGTGAGCTGCGATCGCATCGTAGTCCCAGTGTCTTTGCAAGGCGTCCTGCAACGCCCGCTCGAAAGCTTCGGGACTACGCTCTACTAAGGCACCGAACGCGGAAGACACCACGAGTTCAGGAATTCCCCCAACCCGCGTTGCCACTACGGGGCGGCCGCAGGCCAACGCCTCCAAGACGACATTGGGGCATCCTTCACGCAGGCTCGCGAGGCAAAAGACATCTGCTGCGCAATACCAGGATGAGAGTTCTCCGTGAGGAACGGTCCCAATCAGTCTCACATTGTCCTGCAAACCCAACTGCCGGATCTGATTCTGCAAATGCGATCGGCGCGGACCTTCGCCGATAATCAAAAGCAGAACACCCAACTTTTGAAGCCGCGCCATGGCCTTAATGAGGATGTGAAAACCCTTATTTTCATCCAGACTGCCTACGCCAATCGCAATCGGCCGATCCGCAGGAAGGCCTAATTGCTGACGCATCGCCAGCCGCGGCTGCGGGAAAAACTTCTCAGGATCGACTCCATTTCGGATGACAGCCAAATTGTTGCTGCGACAACCGAGCCCGATCATCAGATCCTTCAGCGCCTGCGAGACCGCGATCAACCCATTTGCGCGCTGTAGGACTTGCCGGATGAACGGACGAATCGCCCGGAACCGGGGGAACAGGTTGATATCGGATCCGCGCGCGGAGACGACAAGCGGCTTCTTGAGAACGCTCGTCAACATTGCGGCGGCGAAGCCATCCGGGTAAACATAATGGGCATCGATTAAATCGTAGTCCACCTCACTCAAACGTTTGCAGACCTGCCGAAGGGTTCCGGCGAACATCGATAAGCCGTGAGTGGCCATACCGAGTTTTGGGAAAACGAGGTACCTGGGATGATTGGTATGAAAGCCCTCGACATCTTCTACGTGAGGAACTCGCGCCAAATTTCCCCAACGACCGTTGGCAGGAATCCATGTCGGGAAGTAAGGAATGGGCGCAATGACTGACGCATCCACAAAGTTGACGAGGGAACGGAGACGTTCCAAAACGAAGGTCCCTACCAGGGGATTGATCGAATTTGGGAACAGGGATGTAAAGACTAGAACGCGAAGTCTTTTACAATGGGGGTTCTCAAACTTTGTGATGCTCAAGAGGATGCTACTCTTCGGCACGCTTCGAGCGCTCTTGCCGGCAGGATCATCTTGACGCGTTCACGTACTGTCTGCGCTACGATGGGTAATTCCAGGTACATCCTATTTGGAATGGTTCTTCGGCCTAATGCGACTGTCTGGCAATATTTCATGCGTGCTTGCCATTGCGTTTTATGTCTTCCCAGACCTGCGAGAAAGTCGTAGTGACGGATTCCGTTTTCAATTGCCTTCTTGAAGACCATCGCGCGCAAAGCCACGCCTACACTCTCGGAAGCAAATTCAGGATCGAAGCCTTCCTGCAAAAGAAACTGTGTGCCGCGATACCTGAAGCACAACTGACATGCGGCAGCGATGCCATCCAGCTCAAGAAAATCAAAAACCAACCAACCCGCGGCAAGAAAGCGACTAGTGAAACGCTCATAAAACTGTCGCTTCGCTGGATTGAGAAAAACACCGTCTGCCTGCTTCATTGCCCATCGTTTTCCATGCAGGTCGTACAGCGTCTGCAGACCTGCCTTGAGGTCCCGTTCAGACTCAACGGAACGAAAGCAGACCTTGTGACGGGACAGAATGTTTCCAAGAGTACTGCGAATTTTTGTTCGAAATCGTGGCTGGAGTGAGGGTAGGTAATCCTCCCATGACGGGGGAAGATCGGCTACTAAACAAGGCATTCTTTCGCTTCGAGAGACCACTTCCGCATTGTCGCCGGTGGCCTTCAGCCAGCGGCAGGTGACCGAAGTCTCTGGGATGGTCGTGAGCTGAAGCAGGTCCCAGGAGGGCAGTTCAGAACAGAGCCACTTCCAGACGTAAGTAAGGACCTCTTCTTCGCGCCCTCGAGTCACAATGGCATCAAGATAATCACTATCGGCTGATCCGTCACCAATGAACCGAAGTTTCTTGATGGCCCTGAACGGCAACCACGGCTGTGCTCGCTGGTACAGCGGCACTATCCCGATCAGTTCGCCGCCGGGACTCTCTCGAACGACGATAATCCGGAGAATATCGTCTGCTTGGGCGTAACATTCCCACCACGACGAAAGCCACTCCCATGTAAGAAAGATCGTATCCGTCGAACTCCGAGAGAGCAGGTCATTCCATTCCGCTCGCAGCGCCGAGAATTTTTCATGCTCTCGGATTAGTTGAATATTCACGCTTTAGTTGGTTCAGCGACGGATTCGTAAAGATTCGTGTATTCGTTGATCATCTTTCGGATCGAAAAATTCTCCACAGCGAAGTGGCGCGCACTGGCGGTATATATTCTCCGTTCGTGCGTCGAAGTCAGATATCTGTGGAGAGCTTTCGCCAACGCTCCGTCTTGACCCGGCCCGATTAGAGTGCCCGTTTGGGGATTTGGGAATAGTTCGGCGTTCCCGCCGACGGCTGTGCAAACGATTGGCAATCCTGAGGCCATCGCTTCAAGCACGGTGTTGGACATGCCTTCCCCGAAAGAATTCAACACGAATACATCGAAAATCCGATAGAGCCGTTCAACGTCCGGCCTGTAACCTAACATTAACGCTTTCGGCGCCACTAACGATGCCTGGGCGAAGGATTCAATCTCCCGTCGAAGCGGTCCATCTCCTACGATGACAAGCCGCACTGGATGCCCGTTTTTTTGAAGTTGTTGTATTGCACGGATCAGCCCATGATGATTCTTGACTGGATCCAATCTGCCGATCGCGCCGACGACGAATTCGCCATCGCCAATTCCGAGTTCCTTCCGGAGTTCGAATTCGCGTCCAGGTGAAAACCGCTCCGAATCAACCCCATTGGGTATGAACGTCAACTTGCTGATCGGTATGTGGACTCTGTCCTTGAGCCACGCGTAAAGATCCTTCGAGACCGCGACGAACTTTCTTGGTCGAAATGCCAATAGCCGCCGCGTTAAGTTCCGGCGATATACGTTTCCGTCAAGGTCGGACATATCGCGACCGTGCTCCGAGTGAATGAGCGCCGGTTTTGGCATAAGGCAAGCGGCAAGGACGCCATCGAATGCGCTCCAATTCCGCGTGTGAATAATGTCGGCCTTGCGCTTGCGGAAAAGTTCGTGAAGCTGCAACACGAGCCGAAGGCTGTTTCCGCTCTTCTTGTTCATCTCGTGCACAATGACGGGCCGCGTGAGTCGATCGATAAACTCCCCTGCTGTTGATAGCAGACAAAGCTCGTGAACAAAATGCTCGGGAGATCGATTGATGATATTCACAATGCCGTTTTCAAGACCGCCGGCTGAAAAGGAGTGGAGCACATGCAAAATCCTGATCATTCGAGGCATTCGTCACGCAGCGTGGTGGTATTTCTCGAGCCACAAGCGAAACATGAGTACATTCCAGAGTTGGCCCGAGCGATCGCGCGTCCCCGTTTGATGCTGGTTCCACATCTTTCTCACAAAAGAACTCGATAGATATGGATCACTCCGCTCCGGCAGAAACTGTCGAGCGTAATCGTGAATACCATTGCGGAACCATGAGGCCAGCGGCACAGCGAAGCCCATTTTTGCGCGGTTCAGAATGTTGCGCGGCAACTCGGCCTCCAGTGCCTTCTTGAACACGTATTTGCCCGTCATGCCGCGCAGCTTGAAGTCCGAGGGTATCGATGCGACCAATTCCATGAAGTTGTGATCCAGCAGTGGGCAGCGGACCTCGAGGGAGTGGGCCATACTGGCTCGATCGACTTTGGTCAAGATGTCATCCGTTAGATATGTTTTGATGTCGAGGTATTGAATGCGGGATAAAGCGTCGGGAGTATCGGCGTTCCGGTAGTAGTCGCGAAAAATGTCCGTCGTGTCATACCCCCCCAAGCTGCTTTTGAGGTCCGGCGAAAGGATCTGAGATTTTTCATAACGCCGGAAGGTTGACACGCTATCGAAATAACCCTCGACATGATCGGACGCCAAACTCTGGAAGGTCGTTTTCCCGCGGAGGAATCGGGGCGCCCAATCTAACTTCGGATAGATGGTTGCCAGAGGTCCAAACAAGGTTCTGCGGAAACCCAAAGGGAGCAAGCTCCGTACCCGATTTTCCTGCCGATCCATGAGATAGCGTTCGTAACCGGCGAAATTCTCGTCGCCGCCATCTCCGCTCAGGGCCACCGTTACTCTTTCACGCGCCACTTGGGAGACGAAATATGTGGGAAGTGCTGAGGAGTCTGAAAATGGTTCGTCGTAAATCCAAGCGAGCTTTTCGATCGTGTCGATCTTCTCAGGCGTAACAACGCGGTCGTAATGATCGGTTCCGAGATGCCTCGAAACCTGACGTCCAAACTCCGACTCGTCGTAGTGCTTTTCCTGAAAACCAATTGTCGCGGTTTTTACAGGCTGACTCAGGATTTTGCTCATCATTGCAACAACTCCGGAGGAATCGACTCCTCCGGAAAGGAATGCACCCAAGGGCACTTCGCTCATCAGGCGAATCTCGACGGCAGTCCTGAACTCGTCAAGCAGTCTCTGACGCCATTCCTCTTCGGATCGCTGCCTCAGTTCATTGAAATGCAGGTCCCAGTATTGGACTGCTTCGATTCTTGCGGGCCGCACTCGCAAGTAGTATCCCGGCGGGATTTTTCGGATGGAACGATAAATGGACTTTGGAGCCGGAATATATCCGAGCGAGACATAGTCGCTAACTGCGTGTTCATCAATTTTCAGATCAAGCGCCGGGTGCCGGAGAATGGATTTGATTTCAGATGCGAAGATGACTTTCTGGTGATCCGCGTAGTAATAGAGAGGCTTCTTGCCAAGACGGTCGCGGGCAAGAATCATTGTGCGTTTTCGCTCGTCCCAGAGCGCAAACGCAAACATGCCCCGAAGCTTCTCGACAAAAGTCTCGGGGTACGATTCATAAAGATGAACGATTGTTTCCGTGTCGCTTCGAGTCCGAAACGTGTGAGATGCCTTTAATTCGTTTTGTAATTCGCGGTAATTGTAAATCTCTCCATTGAAGCTGATCCAAATCGTCCGGTCTTCGTTGGAAAGCGGTTGTTGACCGGAACCGAGATCGATGATGCTCAGGCGCCGGTGACCTAGTGCGGCCCCTGAGCCAATATAAACGCCATCTTCGTCGGGCCCCCGGTGCTTCAAAACGCTAGACATTTCACGGATGACACTCTCTTGGACCGGAGCGCCATCAAAGTACATGAACCCGCTGATGCCGCACATGACTCTAAGACGAGAAGCCGTGCCTTTGAAGAAAGAACTTAAACCTGAATAACTCGATGTCGCTGTGCCACGGCAGACCGCGCTTCAATTCGAACACGTCAGAAAATGCATGGTTAAATCCTGAATCGCACGTGACTGCGAAAGAATACCCGCACTCACGAAGAACGGCTTTAGCTTCGTTGTTATAGTCCGCAGTTGATCCATTGGGATACGCGAAGGAGGATATCCGTGTTCCGAGGCGTTCCGATAGTTCGTCCTTCGAATTCCGGACCTCCTTCTCTATCTCCGCTCTGGGAAGTCGGGAAAGAATCGTATGGCTCACTGTGTGTGAGCCGAATTCGATTCCAGCGTCGTGCATCTCGCGGATCTGTTTCCAATCCAACATGCGCTGATCCGCGCGCGTAGGCGGATCGGGGCGCAGTTTGGATTCGATATCATCGAGAAATCGTGTCCGCAGTTCGCCATATAGTGTTTTTGCTCTTACCAGGGCGAACTTAACACTCAGTTCCCGAGCTTCAACTGTATCGAGGATCAGTTCCGGCACAGCCGCGTCTCGAAGGCGAGCGCGGCTGACAGTAGCAAATCGGAACGCATCGAAAACTCGATCGTGCCAGATCAAGTCGCCGTTGCCGATAGCGCCCGTTGCGACGAAAATTGTCGCGGGAAATTGGTACTTTTTCAGAATCGGAAATGCATATTCATAATTATCGCGATATCCGTCATCGAACGTGATCGCAACCGCCTTTTCAGGGACGTCGCGGCGATTGACCCGGGCCACGAGTTCCCGAAGGCTCATAACGTTGTAACAGTTCTTCAGAAATCTCATCTGCTGTTCAAAAACGTCGGGATGAAGCGGCGCAAAGAAGGGATGGTCGTCTGGGGCTACCTTGTGATAGCCCAAAATCTGGAAGCGGCGCATCAAGTGAGGACTCGTACGAAAGCTGTTTCGATAAAGGCGCTCCAGGACGGAGTTTGTGACGCTGTCAACCTTCAAGTTGACGGCAACCTTGGCTATCGAGTGCCGCATCAATTGAGTTGAGACATGGTGACTGGCATCTGCCATGCCCCTCTATCGGACAGAGACGGTGTTCCAAAATGCCCGTTGAGAGTTCCTTCTTGAGAAAAACCTGCATCAGCATGCTCGACGTGCCACAGTTCCAGCATCAGCAATAACCACAGAATTTCGCCGTAATAACTACGATGCACGGACTCATACTGTGACCACATCCGGTCAAGAAGCTCGAGACGGAAGTAACCTCGCTGCCGACATCGCGCCGCGCCCAGAACATCGAATGTGAATTCCCGGAGTGGTTTGGAGTCTGCCAGCCAAACACCATACGGCAGGCCGAATCCATGCTTAGTTTTCGTAATGATGTCAGCCGGCAAAAGGTCTGCCATGGCCTTCTTGAACAGGTGACGGAGTCGAGATCCGCGAACTTTCAGATCTGGAGGAATTCTTCCAGTAAATTCAGCCAATGTGGGATTCAACAGAGGAAACCGCGGCGTCACGCCCGCCAACCGCGACATGACCATAACCTTGCGTAGATCGTTGTCCCCAATCGTAACCTTCAAATCGAGATACAACCATCGATTCAAGTTGCTTGGCGTTCGCACGCCATAGAAATGAGTTCGCGCCGGTGCGAGTGAGTCGTCGTTGCAGACGGCCGCCAAAAACTCGTTTGCAAATAGCTCGTGGCGAGGGACGCTGGACATCACTGAATAGGAAAAATACCGGTCCGGCAAGGGCAGGCTTGAACGGCGCACGTAACTCGCGGCGAGACTGAACAATCGGAGATTTGTCCAGCGGGCCGCCCGCGACACTGTGGGTTCCACAAACCATTCGCGCATCCATCGCGGTGCGCGGCTGTAGCGCTGAAAGACGCGATCCTCGGCGTAGCGTGCGTTGCCTCCGAAAAGCTCGTCTCCACCGTCGCCGGCCAGCAAGTGTGTCACTCCGTGTTCTGCGGCCAAGCGGGCACAGTGATAGGTTGGAATAATCGAGGAGTTACCGAACGGCTCGTCATAAACCTGCGCCGCTTTTAGCGACAGGGAAGGGATGTCATGTGGCTTGACGAAGTATTCATGATGGTCTGCGGAAAAATGCCTTGCGGCAATGCGGGCATAGTGGACTTCGTTATAGCGCGGGTCATCAAAACCGATTGAAAAGGTTCGCGGCGGTTGAGCAGTCACTTGCGCGACTAAACCAGCAACGGAACTGCTGTCCGTGCCGCCGCTCAAAAAACATCCCGCCATGGATGGCGGGTTCAGGTTTACAACGCTTGACGCTACGGCCGAACGCAGTGCACCGCGTGTCTCACGAGCCCAGACGCTCTCCGATTGCCGCGGAGCGTCTTCTTCGCAGTAGGCCATGTCCCAGTACGGACGCGTTGTCGTCGCCGGTCGTGAAGTCAGCACGTGGCCAGGCGGGACCTTAAAGACTCCTTGATAAATTGTATTGGGCGTAGGAATGCATGTGTACTGCAGATACTCTTGTATGGCCGCGGGACGGATAATCGGACGCTTTCCTGATATCGTTAGGACCGATCGGATATTCGTGCCGATCGCCAAAGAACCTTCCGCTTCGGTGAAAACAAGTCTCTCGGCGCCGAAATGATCAACCCATGCTTTCAACGTGTGGCAGCTGTGATCGTATAAGACGATCGCGAAGGTTCCACGAAGTCCAGCGACGAAGCCATCTCCTTTTTCACGGTAAGACCGGGCTAAATACGCCGCGATATTCGCGGATGGCTCTAAACCGAACAGATCGCCGCAGCAAACCAGTGTCAATTCAGGATCATCAAAGACAAGGCACTCCACAGGGCCATTGCCGTCGATCCACATGCGCACATTATGGCGCCGGCATTCCCTGAAGTACTTCGGGTGATTCCACGAGACCGGCGCTTCAGAACGGGGGCCCGTGATGGCGCAAAGAGTGAAATCCAAGCCGAGACTGCTCGAGTGTTCCAGTCTAGATCAGATGTCTTGAAATCAGCGGCCCAATAAACTGCGTCACCGGCAATGGTAGCCGCCGCCAAATTTGAATTGCTTTCGAAAATTTGGGATTAAGCGGTGAAGTATCCGGCAAGGATTTCTGACGCACGAGGAAGTATTGGTATGGGAGTTCGGTCATAGTCATGCCCCACCGCTTCTTGAAATCGAATGACCCTGTTCCCTTTTTGCTGCGGCCGAAATCAAAAATCTTATAGCCATGCTCGCAGCCGTATTTCATAAGCATCCAGTACATAAAATTATTCACGGCTAGGCGGTTGTATTCGCTTATGGAACCTCCAAAGTAGGGGACGACCTCGTCCTTGTAGAACAGCGTCCAGACCGCAGACGCCAGTTGACCTTGCCGGTGAACCGAGAAAATTTTGCAATCTGCGCCGAATTGCTGAAGGCCATTAATAAACAGCCGCTTTGAAAAGACCGGAGTGCCCAGTCGACGAACGCTTTGCGAGTACACTTCGAAGAATTCCGAAGGTCCAATGGCGTCGACCTTGAATTCGAAACCATTCCGGATGCCCTCCCGAATCTCTGCGCGGGTCTTTCTGGGTATCGTTAGCATCGTCGCCTCGGGGTCTTCTCGCAGCTCGGTCCGAAATGTAACGTAAATGTCTTTTCGCGCCAGCGAATTGTCGAGCAGTGGATTTCGAAAACTTCTCAATTCGAGGAACTGAATTCCGATGTCTTTCGCAATCACAGAAGCGCGCTCGAATATTGCGCGGGAGGCCGACTCCGAGCCGGCCAGAATTCCACCATAAGCAGCTTGCGGCGTAGATGATAGTAAGCGGCCAAAGATGCGACTACGGACGAGAAAAACAGGCAAGACGCCGATGACATCACCACTCGGATCCTTAGCAACGAGGTGCAATGCCTGATGCCCGAACGTGTCGGCAATGGTTTTCTGCCATGCCACTAAATGGAATGGGGTTCCATCTGGATGGGATCGGACAAAATTATCCCACTGAGCGGCGTTAACTTTATCGCTTACCGATATTGCACCGTCTGGTTCTTCGTCAAAGCCGCAGTGATTAGCCTGCGATCGAACGCTGACTGTCATTTGGGTTCTGTCAAGGATGTCTGGAAGCCGCAACGCCGGCAGATGCAGAAAGGGTTTTCGGAGATGGCTTGAGCGGCGATTGGATTGGGACAACCCAGGCACTGTCGATTTCCACGGCGACAGACCTCTGCAGTAGGTTTACAGAGACGATCAGACGGTCGCGATGACGAAGATCAACGATCAGACCTTCCAGGCCGTTAAGGGCGCCGCCCCGAATCCGGACCCATTCTCCCGTCTTCAGAAAGGGATGCGGCAAAACGTCGAGTCCCGACTTCACGATTCGCTGTATAGCAGCAATCTCGTGTTCGGGGATCGGTAGCGGAGTGTAGCCGACTCCAACGATCCGCATCACGCTAGGAGTCTTCAATATCGGGACGCGCCCGGATGGGCCGAAGCGGCAGAAGACGTATCCAGGGAACAGTGGAAGCTGCACCCGTTTGATGCGATCGGACCAGAGACGCTTAGACTCATAAACGGGCAGAAACCATTCAAACCGGCCGTAGTCCAGGAGTGAGGCCACTCGTTTTTCGTGGGTTGTTTTCACTTGTACGGCATACCACGGTATGGCATCCGTCGATCTTTCCGTAGATTCAATTACGCCCATTTGGACAAGCTCCCGCCCAGGAAGTCACAGACTTCGTTCGCAATTAGCGAGTGGTTCAGTTAATTTGTTCTTCGATAACGGGCCGGAATGGTTGATAGCCACACCGCGAGCGAGACAGTAGAGCTTTCCCCCAACTTCGCTGACAACAGCATGTATAAACCGTCTCTACTCAAATCGTCCACCAGCGCCACCCTTGAACTTTTGGCGGCGCTATCCACACTAACTAACCGAACACAATAGGAGTGCCGATACAGGCAGGTGCCCGCGTTCCGACAGTACCTGTTGCCTCCATCCCATCGCCGCGAGTCGGCTGGGTGGTGTTCGGCCACGCGTACTTACGCTGCGCAGCAATGTGGAACACAAATATCGATTAAGCTGATTCGACTACAGTCCTTGCTGCACAGATGCTTCGCTGGACGCTCAGGTGCAATCCCCTTCGCATCAACCGCAATTGATGCTTTTGAATTTGCTTGGGACCGCTCCGAGAATCCACAGTTGTCTTCCTACTTCTCTCGATCCTTTCCGATCATTTGTCGGATTTCCTGCACGGACTTTCGATTGAGTTCGTAATAGGTTTCTAAACCTGGACGCTTTTTCTCCAAAACCAAATTCAACGTAACGAGCTCCGACAGGGCTCGTTCTACCTGTGGTCTCCAACATTCAAACTCCTGATATCGAATCCACCAATCGGTAATTCCATCCAAAGTGTCTTTGGCGGTCGGGTGGTCCACCCAATACGCAAGAACCTTTTTGGCGAATGTCGATAAGTTCCTTCCGCGGCCCGGATGGTCCAAGTCATCACCTTTTTGCGAAGTACGCTCCCGAAGCAATACAAATGCCATGACGTAAGTTTCAGACTTACTGATCATTAACTCAGCACTCAAGGGTGATTTTGTCCTAGAGTCGGTTACGCCGTTTGCAGGTAAATACAATCAAGCAGGCCTTCTAATGCACTAAGACACATTTGTCCTAGTGCTGCTAGTAACTGTCCTTGTAGTGAGGGAAGCTAGGGAGTTTGGATACGATGCTTTCGTATCAGTTCCCAGAAAGCGCGACGGTTTTTCTGGGCGGCCCGTGCTGCTTTGCTGATGTTGCCGTTGCAGTCTATGAGAAGCTTTTCGATGTAGGATTTTTCAAACTGCGCAATCGTCCTGGCTTTTGCATCCTGGAAGGATTCGGGGCCAGACGATACATGAGGACCGCTTAAACTGAGATGTGTGCTGTCGATGGACTCGGTATTACTAAGTATTACCGCTCGTTCAACGACGTGCTCCAGTTCTCTGACGTTGCCGGGCCAATCGTATGTTTCCAGTAACCGTACTCCAGATGGCGTGAAGTCCGTGGCCGGCCGGTTTGAACGGCTCGCATGTTTCTTGAGAAAGTGTCGAGCGAGAAGCGCAATATCTCCGAGTCGTTCACGTAGTGGAGGCAACGAAATTCCGACGACGTTGATACGGTAGTAAAGGTCCCGACGAAACCTTCCGTTGCGTAAGGCATTTTCAAGGTTGACATTGGTGGCGGCCACGATTCGGACATCCGCTTCACGTGTCTTCGACGATCCCAGCGGACGATATTCCCTCTCCTGAATGAATCGCAACAGCTTGACCTGAATTGTTGGCGTAAGAGCATCGATTTCATCAAGAAAAAGCGTCCCGCCATCGGCTTCTCCAAGAAGCCCCACTTCGGTCGAGCCTGCATCTGTAAATGCACCTTTAGCGTGCCCGAACAACTCGTTCTCGAAAAGATTTTCCGGAATCGCTCCGCAGTTGACCGGCACGAAGGGTGCACTTGCACGCAAGCTGAGGTAATGAATTGCCCGCGCACACAACTCTTTGCCGGTTCCCGTCTCGCCAGTAATGAGGACGTTAGCGTTGCATCGCGCTATTAAAGGAATTTTATTTATTTGCTCAATCCAAACCGCACTTGCACCGATTATTTGGCGCAATCCGACTGTCGTCCTTAACTCCCGCTGAGCCCGTTGATGGGTTGAGGAACTACCTAGAAGTCGCCACAAACGTGGAAGAACGTTTGTGCTGTCAACGGGCAGCGTCAGGAAATCGTCGGCGCCTTGCACAAGCAAGCTGAACATCTCTTGCGGATCTCTCGCATCGCTTAAGGCGACCACGATTGGAACACCCAGCTTCACCTTCAAAAGGTTCAGCAGATCACCGCAACGTTGATGAAGGTCGCTGTGCACAATAAGCAGTACGATATCGGGCGTCCGGCCGGCGAGGGTTTCCCGCAGAGTAGATTCTTTCGCGACGGGATGATGGAAATGCGAAACTTCGAGAAGTGAGTGCGCGCTTTCGGAAGACTCTGCCAGAAGGCGGGCCAATGCAGTACCAATGGACCCGGGTAGAGTCAGGTCGATAATAACAATGCTTGCGCTACGTGTTGGGCTCATTGCACCCTTTCCTTAGATGCACATCAAGCTACTTTCAGACTTGCTAGTTGATAGGGCCCGGACAATTCTCGAACCGAGAATCTTAAGTCGCAGTCGCCTGGACTCGTGGCCCGGAACATTACTCGACGATTGGATTCTTTTGCAAGTTGAATTGTGTGAAAAGACGTCAAAATTTAAAAGAACGAGTTGGGTTAGTAACCTCACATCTCGCATTCCTGAATTGAGTAATTTTTCCTGTAGGAACTGCACCTAATCATCGGATTAAAAATCTCGGTCCAGTCTCTGAGCATCTGGTCTGCGGAGCCTGTTTCGAGGACGCTTCCAAAGGCTCACTGCTTCAGTTGCAGGCACTCGCGGCACAAGACTGGTGCCTGCGATCAAGGCGGTTCTCGGATGCCGTCAGGACCATTAGTTCGCTAAAAGACTACGCATTCTACTGGGAGGCACCGCTTCTGGAGTGCTAGGGGACGTCGCAGGTTATAGTGGCAGAACGAATTCAATGGCGCGCAGCTCTAATCCTTCACGCCGCGCACAGCTGTCATGCCGATACGCTCGGTTACTGTGACGTTGTGGAAGCCACTCGAATTAAACCACTCGAGTACTTCGGGCACAGAGTATTCCCGTTGAAATGTCGGTACCAGCTGATCAAAAACGTTCAACAGAATAGACAAATAGGATTTATGCTCCGCATCCTCGAAAGTGTATCCAAGCCACGTGTATGGGGGACTACTGCGTTTTCTCCGGACCATCCAAAGAGTGCTGTTAAAGATTGTGTATAGAGGAATCGAGACGAGCCCCGCGATTGCATAGTTCAAAATGGGGGGCAGCCTGTGGGCAAATGGAAGCAATTTGCGAAACAGTCTGTAGTGGTGAAAGTCCTTGCTGTAAAGCGAAACAAATAGACGACCGCCTGACTTGACTCTCTTGACGAGTGTTTGAAACGCACCCCTAGGATCGGCCGTGATCATCAAGACGCCACTAGACCATACAACATCAAAAACCTGGTCTTTAAACGGGAGCTTCATGAGATCGGCTTGAATAAACCGCACGCGCGGCCACTGCGTGAACTGCTCTGCAATCACAGGAAGACTTTCATGGACGTCGACCGCATATACATCACATCCCCATCCGGCGATTGCAAAAGGAATTCGGCCTGATCCTGTTCCAGCGTCCAGAACCTTAAGACCTTTCAACTCCGATTTTTCGAGACCAAGACTGCTGAGGAAATAGCGGCCGGCATCCTCGAAACTTAGACCGAACACATTCTTCCGATCGAACAAGCCACTCCAAAAACCCTTCCACACAAAACCATACGATGAACCTGTCCTCCCATGCTCTTTCAAGACTGCACAGCGAAGCACACGATCAATGATCGGAAACCCTTTGAAACATGCTGCGCATTCCAGCACAGCTTGCTGCTCACGCTCGCCATTTTTGTGCCGTTGACTTAGTGTCAACTGCCCCCAACAGTCGGGGCATACAACATACTGAAAATCCTCGAGCGACTGCATAACTCAGACTCCTAATGCATCGATCAATCCCGAACTTCCGATGCGTCAAAAGTTCGGTTACGTTGCGAGCGGTTCTTTAGCAGGAAACTCCGCCTGGGTTCGCGTAACCCTTCGCAAAATGTCTTCAAGAACAGCGTGGCGTGCTGCCAGCTGAATTGGCTTTCCACAAACGCTGGCGCCGCTTGCCCAAGACGTCGTCGCAGCCTTATATGCTACAAGAGCGGATCGTTTAGCGAGCAAATTCTGGACATGGGCTGGCCAGCAATACGAACATCTCAGCCACAAACGAGTCATTCGTGGCGTAAAGCCCGCATCGGGTCGATCCGAGATGCACCGCGCGCGGGCAGATAGCTCGCCAAGACTGCAGCCCCAACCAGCGTTAGCACCGCAATCGACAGTGTCAGCGGATCGTCGTGTTTCAATCCAAAAAGGAACGATTCGATGACCTTCGTGGCGAACAGTGCCGCGGGCACACCAATGCACATCGCAGCCGCGACCAACACTGCAACTTCACGCAAGACCATTCTCACGACTTGAGTTCGCTGAGCGCCGAGCGCCATCCGGATTCCGATCTCGCGGGTGCGCCGAATCACGTTGTATGACATGGTGGCGTACAGACCAACGCAGGCAATCGTCAACGCCAGCAGTGCGAAAGCGGTGCAGAGCCGGGAGAACGTGATTTGCTGGCTAATCTGGCGGTCGATCAGATCGCTCTGGGTCGCCACCTCGGATAGTGCCAGCCGGCTGTCGGTTCGATTCACAATGTCGCGTACAGCATTGATGACGCCTAGTGGATTTCCGGCAGTTCGGATCTCGTAAACTATCTCTTCGACGGCACGAATCGCGGGCTGCGCGAATGGAAGATAAATGATGGGCGCGCCGGGTTCCTTCAATGAACCATAACTCGCGTTCGCGCTGATCCCGACGATCTCGATTTCGCACGTTGCGCACGTCAACGGGACCACGAAGCGCTCGCCAAGCGGACTCTTACCCAGAAGGTTGGCTTTCACAAACGCCTCGTTCACGACCGCTACCAGTGGCGCTCCCGCCCGATCGTGCTCATTGATATCGCGCCCGAGCAGGATTGGAATCTGCATGTTCGCGAAGAAGCCGGCGCCGATAGTCAAAACGAGGACGGACTCCATTGGACCTCCCGCCAAACGGACCGGCCACATGCTCGTGCCGCGCCCGATCAACGGCGCATCCGACATACTCACAGCCCGGACACCCGGCAGCGCCGCGAACCGCGTCTGAAGATCGTTGTACAACCCGACCACTTCTGGATCCTTCAGTCCAGCTTGAGGGGCATTCAACCTGAAGGTCAGAAGTCTTTCCGGGTTGAAACCGACTTGAATCGATTGCAGATTCGATAACGTCCGGATGAACAATCCTGCGGCGACCAGCATGAGCAACGTGATCGCGATTTGAGAACCCATCAGTATCCGGCTAAGACTGAGGCGGCGCAATGAACCGCGACCGGATCCGGTTCGAACCTCCTTCAGGGCATGGAAGAGATCGCCGCGCGTGGATTGAAGAGCGGGCGTCAATCCGAACAACACGCCGGTCAGCAGCGACAGGAAAGCTACGACAATCAGCACGTGCCAATTCAATTCGGCGCGGAATGTAAAGTTTTCGCGACCGTTCGCCATCAAGGTTGTAAGAAAGCGAATTCCCCACGTTGCGAGGCCGACACCAAACAGGCCGCCCAGGAAAGCAAGTACGACGCATTCGGTCAGTAGCTGGCGAATTACGCGAAATCGCCCGGCCCCGATGCTCAAGCGCACGGCCATTTCCCGTTTGCGCGCTGCAGCTCGAGCGAGCAGAAGGTTGGCGATGTTGGCACACGCGATCGTCAAGATCAGGCCGACGAGAGCTTGCAGAATGTACAGCGGCTTGGAGTACGTCCGCCGCAGTCCTCCCAAACCGCCGGCGCCCTCTCGGACAATCAGCTTCGGCAGATCCTCAGCCGGGCGATTCGTGTCGACCGAGCGTTCCCAATTGAGGAATTCAGACGCCAGTATCGCTTGCGCGACCGGCGCCGTCACACCGGGTTTCAGGCGTGCCATAATCACGACCCAGTCATAGGCGGGATTCTGATACCGGCTAGCAATCGGAAAGCGTGTGTCCGTCCTCTCGAGAATCAAGTTGGTGTGCATCGGGACGTACACGTCCGGTACTGCGTTGGGATCGGCGCCGAAAAACTCGGGAGGCGACACGCCCACGATCGTGAATGGAACATTGTTGATACGAACCGATTGGCCGACCGCGCTCTCAGGCCCGCCGAATCTCCTTTCGCTCAACTCATAGCTGACGACCGCGACAGCCTCCGAGCCGGCCTGGTCGTCGTCGGGCGCGAGCAAGCGTCCGGCGAACGGAGCGATGCCGAGACCGGTGAAATATTCGCCTGATACAAACTCGCCGTTGGCAAAACCCGCTTGACCTGCGGCGAGGACATGGAGACGGCCCGCGCCTTGATATCCGAAGACACTCGCGAAGACCGCTCCTCCATTGCGCAATTGCTCGAACGCCGGGTACGAGAAGAAACCGCCGACGAAGCCTCCATTCGGATCGGTGTAGCTATCGTCATGACGATTCGTGCCGTGCAGGGTTCGCTTCTCGGTGTGCCACTCGAGCAGGACCAGGGATTTCGGATCCGAAACCGGCAGGGAACGGAGGAGAATTGAATCCATAAAGCTGAAAATCGCCGTGTTGGCGCCGATGCCCAGCGCCAAAGACACTATCGCGAGCACTGTGAACGTCTTGTTCGACCCCATGGTGCGACCGGCGTAACGAAGGTCCTGCAGCAACTGTTCGAGCAGCGTCCAACCCCAGGCATCGCGCGTGTCTTCCTGCATACGCGCGATGTTTCCCAACTCGCGGCGCGCGGCGAAGTGCGCTTCGGCGGGCGGTACGCCCGAAGCCTCACGTTCTTCCGCTTCTTCATCGAGATGGAATTGGATCTCTTCCTGAAGTTCAGCTTCCTTCAAACGCCGTTTGAACAGCCAGCCTAACTTGCGAAAGAATGCGTTCATTCAGCCCTCCTGATCGGTAGTTTTCAGGATCAAACTCATGGCACGAGAAAAAGACTCCCACTTGGATTGCTCCACCGCGAGTTGTTTGCGTCCTGACGGCGTCAGCCGATAGAAACGCGCCCGCTTGCCTTTGTCCGACTGATCCCATGTCGCAGCAATCCAGCCCTTCGCTTCCAATCGATGAAGGGCGGGATACAACGATCCGGTCTCGACGTGAAACACCTCCTCAGAGGTCTGCTTGATGTGCTTCGCGAGTGCATGGCCGTGCGCAGGTCCGCGCTGCAGCGATCGCAGAATGAGAATGTCGAGAGTGCCCTGGAGAAATTCAATTCGATCTCGTTGTTTAGTCATTGTGTAGACAGCCTACGCTTGTTTGTGTAGAGTGTCTACGGAATTTGATCGGAGGGTAGCCTGTAGGCAGGTCTGTGACCGCGCGTATTGCGTGCTTTGATGAAAAGCGCGCGGTCATAGACCGCGCCTACAGAACCACAGTGGTCTCTCGACGATACTGAGGTGAACATGCCGCACGCGCCGGCCTAATGACCGCGCCTACTGTTGAAGGCTTACGGTGTAACGGCAATTGCGTCGGCTTCCTGGTCCGGTTTCGCGTCTCGGTAGAGAAGCAGCAGACCCTGCTGCGATGGCGATGCCGCAGCGCCTCCTGGGAGAGCGTTAATCGTCAGCGTGCTGTTGCCTCCTGCGGGGACGCCTGTGGCCGGAACGCCTGATCCTATATAGCGTGGGGTTCCCGCGGTGTAGGTCATCCCGCGAATCGAGTCGGTCACGTTCCCGGTAAAGTAATTGTCGCCGGCTTCAACCGAGAAGTTGAACTGCGTCGCGGGTGTGAGACCGATAGACGAGAGCAATGCCGTCAAAATCGCGTTTCCCGAGTCGAGATCCGCATCGGTGAAGAAAGAAGCAGTGAATGGTCCCGAAGGCAGCGGTCCGGCAGCCACGACGTTTTGTCCGGTCGACAGGGAAGTATTGAAGATCACGTAGTCATTTGTTCCATCGCGATTCGTATCGATGAAGATGTCGAATTCCGCAGGAACGTTTGGATGGGAGCGCACTCCAAACGTGTTGATCGCGAATTGGATTGCCAATTGTCCGCCGGATGTGACGAGGCGTGCCCCGACCGACTTCAGATCAATTATAGCGAACGCGTCTCCCGGATTGGGAAGATGCGATGGATTGATCTGTCCGCTAGTTCCCAGGAGTGAAAACACATCCAGTCTCCCATCGACGGCGCCGGTGTTACGCAGCTGCAAATTGGCACTGTCTTCGGCTAGAGTTATATTCGTCGTCGCGGGGACGACCTCGGCGGAACGATGCGGCAGGACGTGCCACGGAAGATGGATATTGTCCGTGCTATCCGAAATCGTAACGTAACCATCAAATTCAACATCTTGTAAACGGAAGCCATCACCACCGGCGCTGCCGCCGTTTACGCCCGTTGAAGCCCATGTCGGTAACTTCGTGGGATCGATTCGAATTTCAATGTCGAAAGTCTGGCTCTCTCCTGAAGGAACCGAGACACTCGAAGGCACATTCAAAGTAACGGCCCCGCTAGCGGCGTCGTTAGCGTATCGAAAACTAGGCAAGATGGAGTAAGTGCGTGACAGATTACTGTAATTGTGAACTTCGATTCTTTTTTGAAATGACGTAAGCCGCGTCAACGCCGCATATCCGAAGGAGAGACTCGCCGCGCGATCCTCTGCATCCCAAGCGGCGGTTGTCGCATCAATGGCCTTCTTGACCCGAACTTCGCCCGCACCAATCCGTGTAATGGGAGCACCGACGTTTGAGCATGCTACGGGGTTCAGCCCGACGTTCGCTTCTGCGGTATTCATCAGCGCGGACTTGATTTCAAGAGGAGTCCAATCCGTGTGCTCGTTCAACAAGAGTGTTGCCGAGCCCGCCAAAACGGGGGTCGAAGCAGACGTGCCGGAGAATGTCGTTTCCCCGGTTCCTGTGCCGACCTCTGCCGAAAGAATATCGGTGCCGACGCCGCCGAGATCGGGTTTAATCGCGTTGTAACTGTAGCTAGGTCCCCTCGACGAAAACTCAGCCATGTTTTGGGCTAAGGGAATGGCCGTATTCGGATCGATCGTTGCGACCAGTCCAAGCGCAGATGATTTGAGGCTATTGCCGTCCCCTAACGTGATGGAGTAACCCGGAATCGTCGGGTTCCCGCCGCCAAAAGAAAAAGTGGGCGCTAGGTCACACGCTGGTTGGGCGACATTATTTGCAACCAGGCCGGCAATTGCCCCGGCCGCCGAGGCGTTCGCAATCTTTTGGCTTATCGCGCATGTGCCCCGGTCAATCAACAGAGTCTGCCCGGAATGCGATCCAGGAGCCCACGGGTTAGTACCGTTCGCGTCCAAGCAGCCTATCCTTGTGCTTGCATTTGTCGTGTCATAAACAAGCGGACCAGCAGTCAGAGCCGGAGGAGCAGACCAGGATTGCCAGATGGCGCCCTTTGGAGAAGATACATGCGTTACTGCGAGGTATATCTTTTGCGTCGGATGGAAAGTCGCAGCAGCGCTCAAGACGCCCGGAGCAGTAGAAGGTGACCCAACGATGTAGGGGCGATCGCCGTCATTACCCGCAGCCGCTACGAGTACAACGCCCATTGCGACCGCGTTTTGTGCGGCTTCGCTGAGATCATCTTCTTTTTGTCCGTACGGAGCACCAAGCGACATGCTGATGACGTCAACGGCATCCGAGATGTCGCCGTCCTGATTCGGGTCCAGCGCAAAGTCGATGCCTTCGAGTATGGCCACACCGCTGCATGACGTCGAAACAGAACTACAAACCTTGACGGCAACCAGTTTGGCGCCCGGCGCGATGCCTTTGTGCGTACCGTCTATGCTGCGTCCTGCAACGATATCGGCCGTATGTGTTCCATGCCCACCACCATCACAAGTTACCGGCCCTCCGCAGTCGATCGGATCATCGTCGGGTGCAAGCGGTCCATTCGGCCACGCTTCACCGACGAAATCGTAGCCGGCGATTACCTTTGCCGTTGGAAAAAGACCATCGCGCCGCGTATTCCGAACATCCGTAGTCGACGTTCCGTACGCGGCGGTATAGGCCGCAAGCGTCCCCGGGCCACCGAAATCCGCATGTGTATAGTCGATGCCGGTGTCCAACATCGCAACCGTCACTCCAGTGCCGTCAAATCCTGCGTTCTCTGCAGCGTCCGCTCCGATGTATGAACGCACGGCGCTCAAGTTTCGTTGATAATCTCGGACTGGCCGGATCGTGGCAATGCCTGGGAGAGCAGCTAACGCGCCCAACTTCGAACCGTCAATGTTGATCGCGATAGCGTTATGTGCCTTGCTGACGCGTGTGATTTCGCGTCCGCCGAGGGTCCGTATCTGAGTCATTAAGGCATCTTGTCTTTGATGAAGCCGCTGAAGATAGGCTCGCTGCTGGACAACGTCTAATCTCCGGACGCGTTTCTTGCCGTTTTCGGCATTAGCGGCGGCTAACGGCGGATCCAGCAATTTGACCCAAACCCTTACTTCGCCCTTTGCACCAAGTACGCGCGGTCCGGAAACCGTACCTGCGCTTCCACCGGAAATCCTCAGGTTCGACACATCAATCGGCGATTGGGCGAAAAGCAGCGTCGAGCCGAATGCGAGCAGGCAAACGAAACGAACGACACCGAAATATCTTGTGTGCGTCTTCATGACTTTTCTCCTGTTGCAACCACAAACAACTCAGATGCGATTTCAGACGTTGCTCTTAATGTCGCCGATTATCCTGAAAACCTCGCCATTTCCGCAAGCTTTGTACCGTCAACCTGCTAAGGCGGTTGTCATTCTGACCCGTGCGCATAGTAAACTGACTGAGTAGTCATTTTTAAACGGGGTATTCGGCCTGTGAGAACAAAGAAACAGGTAGTCACGGAATTCAGGACTGCGGGGATTCTCGAAGCTGCACGCAAGGTTTTTGCAAGTAAGGGTTTCAATGATGCAACGATGGACGACATCGCAGATGCAGCTGGCGTAGCCAAGGGGACCGTCTATCTTTACTACTCCTCAAAACGCGATGTGTACTTCGCCGCCCTTAAGTTCGGCATACGGCAGATGTACTCAATGTTGGTGGACAAGCTCGAAACTGCGTCCACAACAGAAGATAAATTCCGCACTCTTATTGCGGCAAAGCTCGCGTACTTCGACGCGAACCGGGATTTTTTCAAAATCTTTTACTCGGAATTGGGAAGGTTCCCGAGTCATCCGGGCGGCATCGATAGCGAGTTCAAGGCCCTTTATCTCGAACAGGCCCAACTCGTGGAGTGTATTCTCAAAGAAGGCGCGCGAAAGAAGGTTCTGCGCAGCGTTCGGCCAGAGCAGGCCGCGTTTGCAATCTCCGACATTATCCGTGGCGTTGTCACACATCGAGTGCTTGGTTGGTCTAAAACGAAAATCAACCAAGACGTCGACTTCATCTTCGACTTGATATGGAAAGGAATTGCACGATGAAAGCTCTTGCCGGTTGTCTCATCGTCTTTTTCAGTCTCTTTCTCCAAACGTTGCTCGCTCAGCAAAAACAATCTCCAAACGTACCTCCGACTCTATACGGTAGTGTGTCTAGCGACACAACGGCCGGGGCTCCAATCTCCTTATCGATTACCGACGCGATCGATCGCGCGCTGAGGTACAACCTCGGACTCATACTCAGCGAGCAGGACACTCGCGTATCGACAGCCGCGCGGGTTCGCGCACTTTCGGAACTGTTGCCGAAAATCTCAGGTACCATCAGCGAATCGGTTCAGCAGATCAATCTCGCTGCATTCGGGTTTACTGGTTTTCAGGGAGGGCCTGCCATCGTGGGACCTTTCAGTGTATTCGATGCCCGTCTGCGGTACACGCACACGGTTTTCGACTTCAGATTCCTGCACGAATTGCGATCAGCCTCGGAACGGGTCACGGCCAGCAACTACTCGCAGCAGGATATTCGCGAGCTCGTGGTTCTCATTACGACAGACCTCTACCTTGAATCGCTTGCCGGCGGGAGCCGCGTGGAAGCTGCCCGCTCTCAATTAAAGACCTCTCAAGCGGTTTACGACAGAGCCGTTAATCTCAAGGAGACCGGCGTAGTTCCCGGTATTGACGTACTGCGGGCGCAGGTACAGTTGCAGGGTCAGCAGCAGCGCCTCATTGCTGCCGAGAATGAGCTCGCCAAGCAAAAATTGAATCTCGCTCGTGCCATCGGGTTGCCCCAAGCCCAGGAGTTCACGCAGTCGAATCAGTTTGTGACGGATCCATTGAATATTCCGCCTCTCGAACAGACTCTAAGTACAGCGTTGGATTCGAGACCGGACTATCGCCGTGC
>Ga0114129_10001482_pt1 | contig 31796 bp, 26 predicted proteins | sample RhiMetdeltSRZDD1_FD_80071 | JGI IMG/M metagenome (GOLD analysis project Ga0114129, IMG submission 80071) | Populus rhizosphere microbial communities from Tennessee, USA - Rhizosphere MetaG P. deltoides SRZDD1 (version 2) (version 2) | ecosystem: Host-associated > Plants > Roots > Rhizosphere >...
AAAAGCGGCCAGGGTGTCTGGGGATTTATCCGCCAGCGCTTCGTCTCGTACGCCATGATTCTGGGGATCGGGTTCCTCCTTTTAGTCTCCCTTGCCGTTAGCGCTCTACTCGCCGGACTCACGCAACTGATGGGGACGCTGTTTGGTGAAACCGCGTTTCTCGCCCATGCACTCGATCTTTCAATATCGTTTCTCTTTGTGACGGTGCTTTTTGCGATGATCTACAAGTTTCTACCGGACGCTCGCATCGAATGGCGAGACGTATGGATCGGCGCTGCGTTGACTTCGCTTCTCTTCACCATAGGAAAAATCTTGATTGGGTTTTATTTGGGCAGCAGTGGAGTGACTTCGGCCTACGGTGCTGCGGGATCATTGATCACGGTCTTGCTATGGGTTTACTATTCGTCGCTGATTTTTTTCCTAGGCGCGGAGTTCACCCAAGTTTATGCGGCGCAGTATGGATCTGGAGTGGTTCCGGCGGAAAACGCCGAACCCATCGCCGTCGCTCAAGAGACGGAAAAAAGAGAATCGCCGCCTCCGGAGAAGCGAACCGGCGGAAGATCGATCAGGCACGCAGGGTAACAGAACGTGACTAAGCCAAGACAAGATCGGCAGGGTGGGTCGTTAACAAGTCGATAGCTGCCGGCTTGGTTTCGGCGAAGACAAACTATCGGATTTTCGCAAAGTAAATAATTGCTAAAAGGAGATCGATGCCATGGCAAAATACGGCAGAAAGGCCCAGCAGAAAGTAAAGCGGGCGATGCACGAACGGAAGAGAGGAACTTTGAAAAGCGGTCGTTCAGGAAGGAGAGTAAAAAGCCGCAAGCAGGCCATCGCAATCGGACTGTCTCAAGCTCGCCGCGAGGGTGGAAAAGTTCCGCGGAAGAAATCCAAAAAGAAGTGAGACTTCGACCGCGTTCCAGGCGCCGTTGGGTGCTAATGCTTGAAAACAGCACCTGGAACGATCGGCATCAGAAGTTTCTGCGGTCATTCGTCAGGATGTAGTAAGGCCCTTAGTATATAATCGAGCCTCTCTCTATCTGCTCTCTACGGCGTTCGTACTCTCTGCGGCTGATACGTTCGCGGCGGTAATCCTCTTCGAGTCTATCCATCTGGCGTTTCGCGTTAATCTCATAGCCGGCTCCAGTCGCCAAAGCGCCGGTGGCGGCTCCAGCTGCGAATTCGCATCCGCCCATAGCGAAACTTCCCAAGAGCAGCATTGTAGCAATCGTTTTCATGGCGTTGATCCTCCTCTTTGTGAAATCTCCTGTCCAGGAGTGGAGCAACGACCGTACCAGTGATAAAAACTACCTCAAGATCAACGAGTTGTAGAAAACAGGCAAACGTGACAGTGGGTAAAATGGAATCGCGAGGGTAGAAATTTCTCGCAAAAAATTCATGTCATCAAAATCGCAAAAAATCATGTCAGCACGTACAGACTCTATTGTGTCAGGGAGAATAGGGACGGCGACATTGAAAAAGCTGGACTCTGTGTGTGATAAAGAAGGTCAGGCAGAGAGCAAATGAAAAACGAACTGCTGCGCTTGTCCGCGGATCGATTCGTGGCCTTAATCCTGGACAATGAAGTGACGGTGGGCGAATTTGTCACCACTCCGCCGCTTTCTTGGAGTCGCCTGATTCAGCGCGATGGCGTTTTCCAAATCGCAGAAGGGTATCCAAACCTTCTGACCGCGGCTCAAGCCAAGTTCGAAATGAAAAACTGGGACACGGTTTCTTTGCCGGACATTGTGCGTGCGCTACGAGAGCTGGATGACACCGCCGATTATGTGGTCTTTGGAAACAACGCAGGCCAAGGACTGCCGTTGGCGCAATGCTTGGCCCCGGACTTGATCGCCAACCGCGCGGCGATCATTTACGCGAACAGGCTACCGGAGAAAAGCGCCTACGAGAGACTCGGCTATCGAGTTTTCTTTCGAAGGGGTGAAGCGGTCGGTCGTCTGCTCGATCTAGCGAAGCAGGCGCGCCGGCCGCTGGCGCTCTGCTTCGTCAATACCATCCAACACAATCAGCATAACTATCATGATCCATGAAAAGAGCAAAAGAAATGCTCCTCTTATTCTGTGACGTCTGTCTCAACTTCTCTTAGGCTTTGCAGATTTTTGGAGGACAAATTAATTGTAGACGGATCTACGGCATGAGGCTGTTGCGCTGGTGGTTCGTGTTACAGGGTACGGACCTTGCAGCCGGCCCTAGTTTTCAGAACCCTCTCCGTGCCCAGCTGACGCAGCAATATCATCAATCGGAGTAACGGTCTCTATTCTGGCGCCATACCCAGGCTTGACGGTCATCGTAATATCGGTCGCGATACCGCCACGCGTAACGACTATCGTAATAACGGTCATAGCGCGGGTCGTAGCGTCGATCATAGTAGCGATAATAGCGCCAGTCGCGCCCCGCATAATAACTCCTGTCATCATCCCACCCATAATAATAGCAGCCATTCGCAAAAGCTGTCACAGTCGCTAGCAGCGCTACCGTGGCCAACGATCTAATTTTTGCTCGGTACATGCGAATACTCCTCCCACTCAACTTTCGGTCTGATACAACCCATACATTAGGCAATGCTCGTGCCAAAAAATATCTAGAACTTCGGAAATGTTCCTGCTAAAAAAGCGCTGTCATTTCGCACGAAAATAACGTGCGTGCGGAGAGTGCAGTTTATCAAACATTCCCGATGAATATGTCGAGCCAAAGAATGTCGGAGTTAACCGCACAGGATTACCAATTTCCAGTGAATGCTTACGAGACCCAACATAGGCTCTCAAGGAGGTGCCATGGAGATTTTTGATATTCATCATCATCTCGGTTCGTTGACCGGCGGAAGTCTGCAGGAAGGAGATAATTGGCAGGACCGTGACTACTCTAATCGGGTCAGGATCATGGAGGCGAACGGCGTGACAAGGTCGGCAATCCTCGCGGCGACCGGTTATATTCAGGCGGACGGCATCAAGGACACGATGCGCTGCAACGACACTGTGGCCGCCTACCGGCAACGCGATCCCAAGCGATTTCCAGTGGCCTGCGGGACGGTTGAGCCGCTCCACGGAGCGCGCTCGCTGGGCGAGCTGGAACGGATCAAATACGAGCTGCAGCTAGAGGGAGTCGTGTGGCATAGTCGCTTTCAGGGCGTCGCCGTCGACCACCAGCTGATGCGCCCGTTGCTTAAGAAGGTGAGCGAGCTGGGCCTCGTGCCTTTGGTTCACACCAATGCGGAGTCCAACCTGGAGGCAGTGTGGCGCCTGGAACGGTTAGCGCTGGAATTCGCGAGCCTCACCTTCGTGGCGATGGATGCTCTAACGACCAATACGAATAGCCAGCTCGCCTTGGATATCGCGAAGCGGACACCCAATATTTTGTTTGACACGGCGCATGTTCGCGGCTCGGCTTATGTTCGACAGTTCGTCGAGACGATCGGGTCGCACCGGCTAATATTCGGTAGCCTCTTTTACTCCTTTCCGGCAAGTTATGAGCATTGCGCGACTCTGCAAGAAGTGAAGGGGGCGAAGATCAGCGATGAGGATAAGGCAAACATCCTTGCACTTAATGCAAAACGGCTCTTTAAATTGACCTGACCGCTCCAGCGAACAAGGGAAGCGCGATCACAGACCCAAGACATTAGGCCAGTGGCGCCTTGCCGTCCGGAACCGGCACGTCGAAGGCGTTGAGTGTCATCGCCACCATCACGTAGAAACCCACCGCGGCAACGAGTTCGACCATTTTTTCCTCCCCGAACATGGCCATGCCGCGCTTATAAGTCGCCTCGGATAACGTTCGTGTTAGGTTGAGTTCCAGTGTGATGTCGTAGACCAGGCGCTCATCCTCATGCCTGAAACTCGGCGTGCGGCGCTCGCGGATGGCTTCGACAATGTTGGCTGAAATGCCTTCCTTGAGCGCATGTGGCTCGTGAATGAACCAGGCGAATTGCGCGTTGGCGAGGCGGGCGGAAACTAGAATCATCAATTGAATCAGCCTTCTTTCGAGGCTGGCCCTCGAGGCGAACAGATCCTGGAGCTTCAACGCGCACTCGGCGAGCTCGGGATTGCGCAGCCAGATCGCAAACGGGCCGCGTACCTGGCCGCGCATGCGTTTCACTGCGTCATAAATCCGCTTTTGCTCCGTAGGTAGTTTCATTTCGTCGATCTCCGGCAAGCGTGGCATTGTCGTATCCTTTCTCTTCTGCTATTTCGTCGATCACACATATGAGAGAGGCGCCGATTCCGTCTAGAGGATTTCGCATTAGAAGTCAAAAGTTAGGTGCCCTTGGAGCGCCTATCTGAGGACGAGGAAGGACTAGAAAGTAGGGCTGATTCCTTAACTTTTGTCATTTTGCCTTGTCTTGACTTGCAATTTGACTCTTCCAGATGTAAGCGATTCCAAATTTGGTCGAATCAAGCGCGGAGGACAGGGCGATGGCACCACAAGCACCAACAAGTGATCAGAGCTGGGATCTGGAAGCCGATGTCGTAATCATTGGGTCAGGGGCGGCGGGGCTGCCGGCGGCGATCAAGGCAGCGGACGGCGGCGCTTCGGTGATCGTCGTCGAGACCAATTACGATATTGGCGGACACGCGATCATAAGCGGGGGCAATACGCCTCTGGGTGGCGGCACGAGCGCGCAGAGGAAGTACGGCATCGAAGACTCACCCGACCTGGTCTTCCGCGATCTCACGGACTGGACCATCGTGCAACCCAACGGCTGGCCCGATTACCGGTATAACGACCGCGCGGTGATGCGCGCGTTCGCTGATCATTGCGCCCCGACCTACGAATTTCTGGTAGCCAACGGCGCGGACTTCAAGGATGTCCCCCCGGACAACCAGGGCGGGCACAATTTGGGAAACTCTGCGCCGCGGGAGAATCATGCGCTCTGGACCAAAGGCGCGGGCTTGGAAAGTCCAAACAACCGAGCCGGAACGGGTCTTATTCGGCCGTTGGAAAACAGCGCCCGCGCCAAGGGTGTGCGCTTCTTGTTGAACTACAAAATGACGAGCCTTATCCGCACCGGGCTGAATACCGGACGAGTGCTCGGCATCACGGCGCAACACACGCCGCGAGTGCTACCCGGGCAAACCACGCCGTTAAAGAGCTTTCGCTCCGATGGCAACATCGATAGCACGAAGCCGACGATGAGTATCCGCGCAAGAAAGGCCGTGATCATCGCCACCGGCGGCATGACCAGCAACTTGAACTTCCGGCGCATGTTCGACCCGAGGTTGACGGAGGTGCTGACGGTTGCGGGCGAACCCTACACCTTTCAGGACGCCAGCGGCGAACTGGCGGCGATGGCGATCGGCGCCTCGCTCTGGGGCTTCGCAAACCAGACGTTGGAGAACGGCGACAATATTCGCACCCAGCGTGTGCTGGCGACGAAATGGAATTACATGACGTGGGAGCTTGAGTTTCCGCTCTTCCCGCTGGTGCGCGCCACTGGCCTAGCGTTGAAAGATTGGCACAACGTTATTTTTGTCAATCAGGTGGGCAAACGATTTTACGACGAGACCAAGGGCGATTATCCCCACGGCAACGTCTATAACGAAATCAACCCGTACACGCCCAACGACTACCGCAACAACGAGAGGATCGATTACCATCCCAGCAAATATAACTTCTTCAATGCTGCCGTGGCGATGAACGAGTATTCAGAACCGCCTGATTATTCCGCTGGGCCGGTGTGGGCGATCTTCGACGCAGATGCGGTGGCACGGAACAAATGGAAAGTCACGCCGCCCTACGTCGACCCGGATGGTTATTTCTTCAGCGCGAATACGCTGCCGGAGCTCGCCGCGGTGATCAAGAACGAGTATCAAGCAAAGCCTATGAAGGGGGAAACGTTGCGAGCCACGGTGGAGCGATACAACTCGTTCGTTGACGCCAGCGAAGACGCCGATTTCGGTAAGCCCAAGCCCAAGTATAAGATCCAAACGCCGCCCTTCTACGCAGCATGGGCCACTCCCAACGTGCATGACACGCGCTCGGGCCTCAGAATCAATAACAAATGCCAGGTAGTCGATATGAACGCCCAAGTTATCCCTGGTCTCTACTGCGCGGGTGAATCGGCGGGCGGATTTAACCAACATGGACTGGGTCGCTGTACCACCCAGGGCTACATCGCTGGAAAGAACGCCGCCGCAGAGCCACGACAAGATTGAATTGGTGCCTGGGCGAACGAATGCGACGCGTGCGCGGTTAAGAAATCTAACAGGAGGAGCTATGCAAAACGCCAAGGTCATCGATGCTGACGGTCATGTTCAGGATCGCGATGCGGATATCCGCGCGTGCATGGAAGAGCCCTATTGTCGCAGACAAGGACCGCTGGTCGCCAAGGACAAGTGGGACAGCAGTATGTACGGTAAGCTTGGCAAAGATGTGGCGGATGTGCAGACGCGGCTCAGGGACATGGATCAGGAAGGCATTGAGGTATCGGTTCTGTTTCCGACCAGCGCTTTCGGCATCACGCAGAGTCCGGAAAAAGATTACGCCGCTGCCTTCTGTCGCGGTTATAACGACTGGATCGCCGGTGTGTGCAAACAAAGCCAACGATTAAGAGGAATAGGCCTGGTTCCTTTTCAGGATGTGCCCGCTGCGGTTGCTGAGGTCAATCGTGCCATTACCAAACTCGGCCTCTCGGGGATCGCCATCGCGTCTTTCGGTCTAAAGGACCATCTCGGCGCGCCGATGTTTTGGCCCATTTACGAAGAGCTCGAAAGGCTCAACACTCCGCTTCTGGTTCACAATTCTCGACAGGGGCCCGCGGGCGAAATTCGTTTTGACACATTTTTGTTCGCCCACACCGTCGCCCGTCCTTTCGAGACGATGATCGATTGCGCTGCGCTCATTTACGGCGGGGTGGCGGAGAAGTTTTCCAAGTTGAGGATCGCTTTTTTAGAGTGCGGCTGCGGTTGGGTGCCTTACTGGATGGATCGCATGGATGAAGAGTGGGAGAAGCGGCGATGCGAGGCGCCCTTACTCAAAGCAAAACCGAGCGAATACATCAGCCAGGGCAACTGGTTTTTCGCCGCTGAGCCGGAAGAAAGCACCTTGCCTTATGTGATGGAGCGTATCGGCGACAAGAGGCTTATTTTCGCCTCCGATTATCCTCACTGGGACGGCATGTTTCCTTACGTCGTTTCGACGATACGTGGACGCAAAGACATCTCTGAAGAGTCGAAACGAAAATTTCTCGGCGAAAACGCCAAGCGCTTGTACGGTTGGGATTGACGGCCTTAGCGGCCCCGTTTAGTGCTCCGGCTGTCATATTGCTCGCGCGGTGACGGCAGCTATGGTATTTTGCGGATAGAGCGCGTCGCCTGACGCCAGACGCCCGCCCCAAAACAAATGCGCGCGTCACCGCGTTACCAGGGCGGCCGGTTCATGGAAAAATCGAAAAATCTCCCACCCTTTGAGCGCTGGTCGTGGCGGCAGCACGTTAAAAACGCTTTGTTGTATTGCGCTATGCGCACTGGTATGGCCGCTGCCCAACGTCTGCCAATCCGCGGTCTGCTGCGATTGTTGGGCTGTTTGGCGCCGTATCTCTTTAGACGCGAAGCTCGACGCGCTCACGCACAAATAAGTATCGTGTTACCTCATGTTGACGCAGCAAAGACGACTCGTAGGATGTTCGTTCATTTTGCCGAATCGATTTGGGAACTCTGTCGCTTGCATCAGTCCGTGCCCATGTTGGATGGCGCCGCTAGGCGAGTGTTGGACGAGGTTCTCGCCGAGAAAAAAGGGGTCGTGTTGATTACCGGGCATATTGGAAACTGGGAGATGCTCGGCCAGGCGATCGCCGCGGCGGGCTATCCCATCACCACCATCGCCAGACCATCCTACGACCCTCGCGTGACAGCGTGGCTCCAGCAATGGCGCACAAGCCGCGGCTTACAGGTCCTGTGGCGCAAACGGAATAGCGGCAGGGCGATATTGCGGGTTTTAGGAAAAAATCGCCTGATGGCTTTTTTGATCGATCAAGACACGGAGACGGCCGGTGTGTATGTGCCGTTTTTTGGTCGCTCCGCATTTACGCCGACCACGCCGGCCGCATTGGCATTACGCACCGGGGCACCGGTGATCTTCTGTTGGCATCATCGCCGTGGCAAGCAGCACAAAATCACCATCGAGCGCATTCACTATTCGCTGACCGGTAATACCGAGCGCGATGTATTGGCGCTCACGGTTATCCTGACCGCGCGTCTGGAATCAGTTATCCGCACTGTCCCCGAACAGTGGGTCTGGGTGCACAAGAGGTGGAGAACAATTTCACAAGAACATGCTTTGGGTATGAGCGCCTAACATTTTCTATATTAACATCGAAACTGTCCCAATTGGCTTAGCTTCAAATGATCAATTGACAAAGCGGATCTCCTCTCACCGGTTTTACATCTGCGCCTATTTCAGAATAGCGAGAACGGGAGACTCTTATGTCGCCGTTTTTTCTGCCGCCCTGTTCGCACTTTGTTTGACGCCGTTCGTTGTTCTGCATATATCCTTACCAGCGGCGCCCACAGCATAGCGTCGAATTTTATTTGCAACTTCTCGGCCGTTACCACGAGCGCGCCGCATTCCCACATGGCCAGAGTTATCGACTCCGAAAACCACGACGGCGTTGGGATCCTTTCTGCGTACCAACTCTTAACGTTGTATTTTCCCGCTTTTGTATTTGCCTTGGGCTATAGCATCGCGACGCCGGCAATCCCCGTGCTGGCGAAATCGTTTGATACAGGATTCGGCGTGGCTTCACTTGTGATCGTTGTTCACGCGCTGGGCGGGCTATTCGCGGCTGTGCCCACCGGTTTTCTGGTCGACCGAGCTGGCCGGCGGCCGATTCTGTTCATCGGGCCCGTGCTGATGGCCGCGTCATCCTGGTTAACGGCGTTGGCACAGTCTTTTCCGGAACTGCTCGCGTATCGATTCATCGGTGGAGCTGCGATGGAAATGTGGCGGCAGGCGCGCTTGGCCATCATCGCGGACGTCGGCAAACGCCGTCAACGCGGGCGGCAGATGAGTGGTATGGCAGGAATTGAGGGGGCCGGCAGACTGCTCGGGCCGGCATTGGGCGGCTTTCTCGCGGCGTGGAGTATTCGCGTCCCTTTCATGGTCCACGGCGGGTTAGCGTTGCTCGCGATCGTGCCTAGTTTCTTTCTCGTGCGCGAGTCGGCGCCGAGCGCAAGCACAACGAGCGGCAGGAGCTCCAGGGAATCGCTTGACACGCGGGCACTGTTGACTCTCATGCTCGATGCACGGTACCGCGGTTTTTTGTGCGCTCAATTGTTCGCGTCCATGACTCGCGGTGTGTTGTGGGGAGGAACCCTGCTGCTTTATGCGACCTTTGCCTACGATGTCGGGCCGAAGGGCTTGGGCGGGTTGGCGACCACTAGCACGATCGTCGGCATCCCGATCACGCTTTCTTGTGGTTACTTGATGGACCGCTTCGGGCGCAAAACCACGATGGTGCCAGGTTTTGTGTTTATCTCTCTCGGACTTTGGTTTCTTGCTTCGAGTGCAGCATGGCACTGGAGTCTGGCGTTTTTCATTGCCGGGTTTCTTTGGATTCATTGCGGTCAAGCTATCACCGCAGGAAGCATGCAGGTGCTCGGTTCGGACCTGGCACCGGCCAGCGCCCGTGGCCGATTCTTTGGTTTCTGGCGCCTCATCGGCGAGATCGGCGGTCTGATCAGTCCGGCTCTCTTCGGTTTGGTGGCGGACCAGATCGCATATAGCGCGGCGTTCGCTTTGTTTGGTTTTTGCTCCCTCGCGACTGCGGCATTGCTGGCGTTTTCGGTAAAAGAAACCGTCGGCGAAGAAATAGTGTCAGCAAAGCCGGGCGGCGATCCTAGCTCGAGTGATCACCCGACCAAAGAACTATAGCGTCGAGAGATGTATCCCAAAGTTCCTCTTAGTCCGCGTTAATCCCCCTTCGTCATAAGGTTGTCCAACGGGGAACCATTTCCCGCTTGGAAAAAAGAGAAGCCAGGCGGCTGAAGAAGATTTCGACGAGTGTGAGACAACACAGCGCAGAAGCCTAAAATCTTCAGAAGAAATGCGCGCTCGAAGTCCTATCTTCGTGCGCTGAGATGGCTCCAGATAAGGCAGGACAGTGTCTTTCGGATAGCGTTGCTTGCAGGGAGCTTCCCGATTAGAATATCGATTGTGTCGTCTTGCCGTTTAGACAGAACACAACCGTGACCAAGCTCTAGTATGGCTTAGCAGGAGTCCTGAAGATGCCGCACGCGAAATCATTACGAGCCATCGGCCAATCGCTCGAATCGATTGGCGTAGTGGCGTTCATCCTGGAGAAAAACGGCCGCAACTACGTCGTGCGCAGCGACTCCCTGCCGGATATCTCGGAATTGAGTCACAAACAGAGTTTGTCTGAAAAAGTGTGGGATTCCGCTGTCTCCGCCCGTAAAGGCGCACACTTGATACGCGACGATGGCACCATACAGTACGATCCTGCCTACGTCTCCTGGCTCGACGCCCAAGGTCGAAAAAAACGCCGTAAGCGTTTTTCCGCGCAGGCAACGGGAACCATGAAATTCTCTCAGCTCCTGCGCACTGTCGGCAGACATATTGACAGACTCGAGCCTCATGCGTTTACTGTTTCGTGGAGCCGCGATTCTGTGTCGATCGATTATGACTTGGGTGACGGTCAAAAACTCACCGAGGTTATCCCGGTCGAGAAAGTGCGCGAATTGACCGTCAGAATGCGCGTCAGACGGGTGCGCCGACGCTAACGTTAGCTACCGTTCATCAAAACGGGCTTCATATTTTTGGCATCTCACAATTCACACCGGCTTTTTTTAGCTCGTCTTCGTAGTGTTTTCTAATGTGAGGATCTTCGTCGCCGTACTCAATCAAGGTACCGCCTTTTTTTACGTCGATATAAACCCCGTCTTCGCTGCGTTTGTCGGCAATCTTGAATCCAAGCGGGTGAATACGGCTGCCGTAGCGCAGCGCGAGATGACGCGCCGGTTGCGACCCGGTGTTGAAATGCTGGTGAAACCATCCGCCTGGCGGGCAGTAGACGCTACCGGCCTTCCACTTTACCTCCACGACATTTTCTCCGTGACCTGCTTCGAACGGCTGCGTGCCGAGATCCTTGGACCACAACAGCACGTAACCGGAGGACTGTAGTCCCAATAAGATCGCACCCGGGCCATGGTAGTGCGCCTTGTGGTATCGCCCCGCCGGCCACTGGGCCAGATGACCAATCAGACTGTTGCCGGCCATTTCAAACTGAGTGATGCTCACCCCGGCGCCTTTCACTTCTCGTTTGTCGATGCTCGCCGACTGAATGTCCGTGATGAAGTTGGTTTCCCAAATATGTTGCATGCCCGACTCATAGCGCTTCTGTCCCTGCTTAAAGAAGCCGTCGGCGCCCGAGTAACGGTCGGCAAAATTGTGCGGGCAATTGAAAATAAATTCTTCGTTGTGAACCACGTCCATCACGAGTGGAGCGTTGGTAACGGCGAGAAACTTTGCCGGCGTGCGGCTGCCATTGAGCAGGCGATGCCAGGTATTGAGCGGCGGCGCGAAGAGACTCCACGGACCCCACTCAAACATCTGCTTGCGACCGCCGTCATGCCAAACTTCAGCGGCGCCTTGGCCATCGAGGATGCAAATGACTTCCTCGTAAAAATGCCTTTCGGGTTGGAGCGCGCCACTGGCGGGAATTTCACTGACATACATGCCGGTTACTCCCTCCATGCCGTAAAGATTGACGAAGGCAGCATTGCCGCCCGAACGCGCCCATGGCGCCATCGCGATCTCCCGGACATCCTCGACTCCATAACCGTCAACGACTGGAATCCCTTGGCCGGCCATCCACTTGAAGTAAGTCGTCTTCTGAAATCCCGACATCAATGCTTTTATCCGTTCGTCTTGACTCATAGGAATTAGTCCTCATAGTTTGCAGGGCGCGGCTCAGGATCTACGTTCGTGTCGAACGGTAGCATAGTCTCGATGGGTCAGAAAACCTTTTTGGCGAGTTTTAGTTGTCGAAATCCCCTCGGACGGTTAGACTAGGCATTGAATTCCCGCGAGCCAAAAAAAATTGTGCCGTTGTGATGATGGAATCAGTTAGATTCGCCGTAGTAGCCATGGTTTTTATAGGTTTGACGGCGTGCACCCATCCGTTGACCATGCATTCCCGGGATGGCGAGAGCCTCGTTGGCCGCTGGCGTTTCGCTCGCGAGGGGACGGGACTCATTCAGGTTGTCGCTGCCGACGGAGAAGTGCTGGTCGGCGCCTTCCAGCCCGTGCCGCGCCGCGTCTTTTTCGAAAACTATCAAAATACGTTTGGCGGTGGTTCCATTGACGCGGACGCGCCCGACCTTTTTGCCTATGGGAATGTGTTTGGCGGCCTGCTCGGCAGCTCCAGCACTTTGGCGGATGTCGCTTACGGTGAAAACTATAACAAATCTGCAGGCGAATCGTTCCAGGCTGTGAGGGGACCACTACTGTATTGGACCGCGAACCTTCAAGGCGATAAGAGAACGATGATGCGGTGCTTCCTGATCGGGTCTTCCTCAACTGCCCGCGGCCTCGGCAGATGCAAAGGCCGCACGGGGAAAGAGTACACCGTCGAGTTTTAGCGCAACTTTTTGAACGCCGAGATGGTCGGCGAAACGGACTTCTGCGCCAGAAAACTCTCGCTATGCGAAAGTTGGAGCTTGAAATTTATTGATCGTGAGGCTCAGACAAGTCGCCGCCACTGCCGCAGCGTGAGCGGAAGCTGCGCGGCCTGCGTTCGACGCGCTGCCCGGCGGGCCGCCGTTCGAAATCCCTGGGACTGCTGCACTTTGTCTCTAATGTCCGCCCAAGTCCAATGGCGGATCTTGCCCAGTTTAATGAGCGCGTCGTAGCTTTTGCGCAGTGATTGTTCGCTGCCACTCAAGCCGCGTTTGCTCATGACAGACTTGAATTGATTGAAGGTGAGAGTCTTCGTTTGGCTGGCGGCCGTTGTGGATGGGAGCAGAGACGATTGCCGCGTACGTCTTTCCTGCAGTGCTTCGATGACATCGCCGCCGCGTTCGTCAACAACACACGCTTTTCTCAAATGTTTCAGGCGCTGATTAATCCACGCGACACCTTTGTGCAAAGCGAAGTTTACAGCTTCGTCTTCTGTCGGTGCGTGAGTTCTAAATCTGACGAATTCGGATTCACGGACAGGCCCGGCGCACCAGCTAATATCGGCTTGGGGCGTCCAGGAGTTGGTCGTCGTGTCGAAACTGGGAAAGGCCATGATGAAATAGTCGCGATGTAATCGGCTCCACATAGTACTGAACTCCTCTCCAGGTGGACACGTTAGAGGGTGCGAAGACCTGATTCATCCGTGAAATTTGCGGGCTTGGATAGGCGAAGGAAGTCCACCTAGGCGTATTGTGCCACTCAAATCGCAAAAGGCAAGACCTACCGAAAAGACCGGATCAAGGACGCGGAATTAAGGAGTTCTCGCACCGCCACGTCCGTGGCGGTGCGAGAATCTTGGGTAAACTTCCAGCTCCTTACGATTGGTTTATCAACTCAATCAACGAGGAAAGCTAGTGTCATCGTATTCTTTAACGGTACCAACGCCACCAACCCCAGTCTCGATCATACCGCCACGCATATCTGTCATCCCACGCCTCTCTGCGGTCTTGCCATAACTCTCTTCTGTCATCCCACAACTCCCGCCGTTCGCGAGCAATCGCGTCTCTATCCCGAGCGATTTCGGCCGGATCAGCACCCCGCCGCAAATCGTGACGTAATTCTCGTCTGGCTGCGCTCAGATCTCGTCTATCTTCACGCATTTCTCTACGGTCATTGCGCAACTCCCTACGATAACCCCACTGAGCCATCGCTGGGGCCGCTACTGTCAACAATCCTCCAAAAATCAAAGTTCCCGCGATTATGCGTTTTGTTTTCTTCATATGAACCTCCTACGAATTTTCGACGCAATAATCGTGGCAAGGTTTCAGTCGCAGTGTTGGGACGTAATCGCTCAGTGTTTTCGCGGATCTTCTACGCGGTTTCCACGTAACGGGTGAAAGTTAGTTTCGAATGCGTCGAAAGAGTTTAGTGAAACTTCATGATGCGGGGCGATCTGTCTGAAAAAATCTCACGACCGTCTGAATCTTTAAAGAAAATTTTATAGTCATATGATCCAAAACTTAACTAATGCCTAGACTTGTAGGATTGGCATAGACTTTGCGCTGTTATAAACCGGCCGCCGGACTCTGAACGAGACTCCCAAGCGTTTTGCAATCACCGGGTTACGCTCTTACTGGGCAAATAATTCGCAGATTTGCTTGTTTGTATAGGCAAGCCTCTTCAGCAGAAAGTAAAGGAGTTTGTTATGGCTAAAACAAAAATGCATCTACACATCTGCGTGGTTTTTTTAGTTTGCTCAGTTGGGCTTGGCTGTGCGCCTAGCAGCAGTCGATTTGTTGGCGCTGCAAGGGGGCCCGATTTCATCGTGTTGGCAAAGGAACTGCAGCCAACCGTGGTCAATGTGTCCGCAACCCTAGGAGGACCGGCGACGCTGCCAAGCGGACAGGGCCGGCCCGGGGCGCCCGAGGGTGAAATGACAGAGCGATTTTTTGGCGTGCCGCGGCCCCCAGCTCCAGTACCTCAGCGCAGCCAAGGCTCGGGCTTTATTATCGGATCAGACGGAACGATTTTGACCAATGCTCATGTGGTTGAGGGCGCCAAAAAGATCACTGTGAGGCTGCATGACAAGAGAGAATTTGAGGCTCGTGTCGTCGGCAGGGATCTTCGGACCGATGTCGCCGTGATAAGAATTGGTGTCACGGAAAAATTGCCGACAATCAAATTGGGAGATTCCGATAATCTGGAGGTTGGTGAATGGGTGATGGCCGTGGGGAATCCGTTTGGCTTGGATAACAGCGTCAGTTCAGGCATCGTCAGCGCAAAAGGACGGCACATCGGCGAGGCTTATGACCGACTGATCCAAACCGACGCGTCGATTAATCCCGGCAGTTCGGGCGGACCTTTGGTCAACTTGGACGGCCGCGTCGTCGGCATCAACAAAGCGATCGTGAGCCAGATGGGTGGCGGCAGCATTGGTATCAGTTTCGCAACGCCAATCAATTTAATTAAAGAAATTTTGCCGCAGCTCCAGAGTAACGGTAAAGTCACTCGAGGTTGGGCTGGGGTGGCGATCCAAGAAATTACGCCGGTACTGGCCGATACATTAGGACTTGAAAAGACCACGGGAGCGCTCGTCGCCGGCATCGCCAAAGGCGGCCCTGCGGATCGTAGCGGCATGAAAGTTGGAGATGTCATCACTGAATATGACGGGAAGAAAGTGACCGATGCTCTGGATTTGCCGCTCTTGATCGCGCGAACGCCGATCGCGAAGCAGGTTCCGGTCACGATCCACAGAGAAAAGCAGGAGCTTCGCTTGGCGCTTATCGTTGCTGAGCTGCCAGAACGACCAATGCAAATGCAGCGAGACGAAATCGGATAATCGACGTCCGGGTCCACAACGTAAACCGGGTCGATTCGTCAAATCCTATCCATGTAGCTGGGGACGACGCACGCATTCCGGAAATATCCCTCACGCAGCAAACTTGCGGGTGAAGCGCGCCCGCGTGGGGCCAATTACCCTTCAACGCTTCAACTCCTTATCAGCGGTGAATTGACAGCAGCTTTTCGCTCCGACCATCGCGGCCGCCAAATGAAGTCTTGTCGCCGTTTAAAAGTCGAGTATGATAGGGGCGGTCTAGGGAAATTTGGGATGCGACAACTCATTGAAAAGCTACGAGGATTAATTGCTGGCAGCGCGGCCGCGGCAACTAACCTGCGCACACGCATAACCGAAGTGCGACCGAGCGCAACCGAAGCGCGCCTCGACGCGCTTGAGAGGGCGATAGAGATTCAAGTGATGCTCAATGAAAGCGTCGATGCGCAGATCAAGCTCATCCACTCGCTCTTGGAAACAGTACAGAAGAGATTGCAAATCCTCCTCATAGTCCTGATAGCTGTCGCGACTATAGCAGCGCTTGCATTGGCGGCGGCGTTCCTGAGATAAATATTTTCCACATCTCCTCGACCCCGCACTGAGATTTTCCCTGATCATCGTAAGTCGCGACAGCCAGCATGCCTCTGCTTCGTCTTGAAGAGATCTCCCTAGCCTACGGGCACATCCCTTTACTCGCCCGTGTCAACTTCCAGGTTGACGAGGGCGAGCGGGTCTGCTTGGTGGGACGCAACGGCGCCGGCAAGACAACTTTGTTGCGGATCATCACCGGCGCGGCGACGCCGGACGAGGGCGATATATGGCTCAAGGACACGCTGCGCGTCGCGCATCTCGAGCAGGAGGTGCCACCGGACACCGACCAAACGATATTTGAAGTCGTTGCCGGTGGGTTGGGTGAGTTAGGCAGTCTGCTGACCGAATATCACCAGATCACTCATCAAGCGGACGCTCTCGACCAGGCGGCATTGCGCGGCTTGGCGCAATTGCAAACGCGCATCGAAACTCTTGGCGGATGGAACGTAAACCAAAAAGTCGCAACCGTGTTGACGCGCTTGAGCTTACCTGGAGGCAGGCGCTTGTCGGATTGTTCAGGGGGAATCCGCCGGCAGGTCATGCTGGCACGCGCCCTGGTTTGCGATCCGGATCTCTTGTTGCTCGATGAGCCGACGAATCATCTCGATATTAACGCCATCATCTGGCTCGAAAGCTATTTGGTCAATTTTCAGGGCGCGTTGATTTTCATCACCCACGACCGCAGCTTTGTTCGTCGCCTAGCGACGCGCATCGTCGAGCTGGATCGTGGCAAGTTGATCTCTTTTCCCGGCGATTACGATACCTATCTCCGCAAGAAAGACGAGCTGCTCGAAATCGAAGAACGCGCCATCGCTAAATTTGACAAAAAGCTCGCCGAAGAAGAGGCATGGATTCGCCAGGGCATTAGAGCAAGACGCACGCGGAACGAAGGAAGGGTGAGGGCGTTGCGTTCGCTACGTCGTGAAAAGGCTCAGCGACTGGAGGCACAGAACAAGGCGCGCTTCGGAATCGACGCCGGGAATCTGTCCGGCAAGTTAGTCGTAGACGTGCGGCGGGTCAGCTTTCGTTACGATGAACATTGGATCGTTCGCGATTGGTCTGTCCGAATTCTTCGCCGCGAACGAGTCGGCATCCTCGGTCCCAACGGTTCCGGCAAGAGCACGCTGCTCAAACTGATATTAGGGGAACTGAAACCGACTTCCGGCGAGGTCGTGTTGGGCACGCGGCTACAAGTTGTCTATTTTGACCAGCACCGTCGCATGCTCGATCTGGAAAAAACCGTACGCGCAAACATGAGCGATTCGGATTACGTAACCGTCAAGGGTCGCGCGCGCCATGTCATTGGTTATCTCAAAGACTTTTTGTTCGCCCCTGAGCGCATCGACTCGCCGGTGAAGTCACTGTCGGGCGGCGAGCGCAATCGGCTGTTGTTGGCTAAAATCTTCACCCGATCGGCGAACATGATTGTCTTGGACGAACCGACTAACGACCTCGACGTCGACACCCTCGAATTGCTGGAAGATCTATTGGCCGATTATGAGGGAACGCTTTTGCTGGTGAGCCATGATCGAACTTTTCTCGATAACGTCGTCACCAGCACCTTGGTCTTCGAAGGGAATGGTAAGTTCGGTGAATATGCGGGCGGCTATGAAGATTGGGAACGATATCAGCGACCCATTCCGCCTTTTGCCGAAGCGCAAAAGCGCGTCAAAGCAAATCCCCAAGCAACTGGTGAAAAAGTTAAATTGATCGACACGCCGCGCAAACTTACTTACAAGGAAGAACGCGAGCGGCAAAACTTGCCTGATAGGATCGAAGCTCTAGAGGCCGAGCAGGGCGAACTTCACAAACTCATGGGCGAGGCCGATTTCTACCGCCAACCGGGTGACAAGATCGCCGCTATCATAGAGCGGCTGGAAACGGTGAAGCGCGAACTCGAAGCTTGCTATGAGCGTTGGCAGTTTTTGGAGTCCGTAGCGAACAGAGCGAGCCATTAACCGCGGGCATTTGCTACAAGAATCCAGTCTAACTTTCTTTTTATGGCCGCGCGGGCATCGTTAACTTAGAGTTGGGCGAGTAATCGCTACTGGCACTAGGATTTTGTTCGTTCCTGGTCGATGAATTCGATAGCCTTCTTGCGGAGCTCGTCGTTGCCATTCATCGTCTGGACTACCTGGCTATAAGATTCAACGGTCATGCCTTCTTGTGCGAGCGCGGCGTCGACCTTGGATTTGGCCTCCTTCTGGATTTCCATATTCTTCTGCGGATCCTGCGTCTCTTTTAGCTGCGGACCGTAAGTTTGGCGGATCTTCTCGACTTGAACGTAGACTTTGGCGAACGATCTGAGTTTTCCATCATCAACTGTGGCTGTTTGGCTGGGAGTTTCCTGTGCGTGTATCGGTTCCGGCATTCGAATAACTAGGAAAAGGACGGCAAGAAAAATGTAAATAGTAATCTTTGCAACGCGCATAGATACCTCCGAGAAAATTTATGTTCAAAAACCCGCAAGACACGTGCCAGAATGATTGAAGCAAAATCTACTTTGCTTTCGTCGAGTGGAGGGTCATGGAGCTTTGTTTCTTGTATGAGTTATCCTGCAGGGATCGGATTGAATGTCATGCACGAGTAACTCACCAGGTGGAGGTTGACAGATCAGGCCGATCTCACTACTCGAAGCGTGACGCTCGTTTTCCAAGTCCGTTGCGAATGCCCTGAGTCGCCCGCGCCGGTAACAATTGATTGAACCCGGATTCCGCAGTTAAACCTTCGGGCCCTTGAGCAAACCTGGAGTAGCGAAGGCACCCAACTGTAAAGTTTCAAAGTCCTTTTCGCTACTTCGCACTGCACCATTGTAAGTTTTAGATTTTATCTTGAACCACCGACGAATCGATGTCCGTTCAAAGGCAGAGACCCATTTGACTTCACTACGGAAGGTTTGCTCCTTATCGCGTCGGCCGGAACTGCGAAATCCGGGTTGAAGCCGTCTCTGCGCCGAATTGCCTCCCCGGCCCTGAATGTTTATAACTGGACGATGCCCTTCTCAAAATTGGGTCTTGCCCCGCAAGTGCTCGAAGGAGTCAGCGCCGCAGGCTATACCGATCCGACGGCGATTCAACTTCGCGCTATTCCGCTCCTGATTGCCGGCCGCGATCTGATCGGCTGCGCGCAGACGGGCACCGGCAAGACCGCTGCCTTCGCTCTGCCAATTCTGTCTCGTTTGCAACAGCGCGGCGCGATGCGGGCGCTCGTGCTCGAACCAACGCGCGAACTGGCAGCTCAGGTAGAGACCGCCATCCGTGATTATGGCCGCTTCACTAATCTGCGTACCGCCGTTGTGTTCGGCGGCACGGGTTACGGACGGCAGGACCAAGCGCTGCGTCAAGGCGTCGACATCCTGGTGGCCACGCCGGGGCGTCTGCTCGATCAGATGAGACGCGGCATGGTCCGGCTCAATCAGATCGAAATTCTCGTTCTGGACGAAGCGGATCGGATGCTCGACATGGGTTTTATGCCCGACGTGCGGCGGATTATCGAACGCTGCCCGCGCACGCGCCAGACGATGCTTTTTTCTGCCACGATTCCTCCCGAGATCGAACAACTGTGTCGATTTGCCCTGCGCCATCCCGAGACCATCGAGATTGGCCAGCGCCGTGCCGCCGCCGAGACCGTCACACACGCTCTGTATCCCGTGGCTAGCGACCAGAAGGAGGCTCTGTTGGAGGAGCTTCTGAAACGCACCGACTTCGATCAAGTGCTGATTTTTTGCCGCACCAAACACGGCGCCGACCGTGTCTCGCGTAAACTGCACCAACAAGGCCACTCCGTAGCGACACTTCACTCCAATCGCACGCAGCGAGAGCGTGAAAAAGCCTTGAGCGGATTTCGCGATGGCCGCTACGAAGTGATGGTCGCCACCGACATTGCCGCGCGCGGCATCGATATCGAGCAGATCAGCCACGTGATCAATTTCGATGTGCCGCACCATCCTGAGGACTATGTGCACCGGATCGGCAGGACGGGCCGGGCACAGAGCGTCGGCGACGCCTTCACGATCATGACCGGCGAAGACGTCCGCGAAGTGGCGGCCATCGAGCACTTCATCGGCCAGAAAATCCCACGTGTGAAACTCGAAGGCTTCGCCTACGAGTATACCCGCCTGCTCGACAACAATCCGCCGCCGGCTTTCGGCGGCCGGCGTCCGCGGGGGAAATGGCGGTAAGTGCGGGATATCAGATTTGGATCTCGAAAAGGACGGTGCGATCCGCATTTAGCCGCTATTTTTCGCCGGCCCGCAGTCTCGAGAGCAGCTTCGCGGAGCGCCGCAAGGTTTTTCGAAGCCGTTGATCGCGGACGAGACGCGCCCCTTCGGGATGATATTCAAGCACGAGCTTGCGCGTGTGAAATGCTTCGAGCTCGGCGCGATGGCCGACACTGACGACGGTGGCTTCAGGGAGCCGTTCCAGGATCAGTTGCATCAGCTGTGCCTGGCTCAATGAGTCGAGGGCGGCCGTCGCCTCGTCCATCACGATGATATCCGGTCGCTGGATAAGCACGCGGGCAAACGCGAGCCGCTGCTTTTCGCCGCCGGAGAGTATGTTCTCCCAACGTGCGTCTTCTTCATCTAGACGGTCGAGAAAATAACCGAGCCCCACTTCCTCAAGCGTCTTACGCACCGCGGCATCGTCAACCGCCTCGGGCGAGAGCGGATAAGTTGCGGCGCGGCGCAGCGTTCCAAGCGGCACGTAGGGTTGCTGCGGCATCAAGAACAGGCCTTCGAATTTGACCAGGATTTCGCCCTCGCCCCACGGCCACAGGCCGGCGATCGCGCGCACCAGCGTACTCTTGCCGGTGCCGGATTCACCGGCGACTAGTACCTTTTCGCCGGGCGCGATCGCGACATCGGCTTCGTTCACCACCGCGCTTCCATCGTTCAAGGTCACTGAGAGGTTCCGTAATCGGAGCGCCCTATCCTCGGCTTGCTTACGAACAATTCGACCGGTCGTTTCTTCACGGTCAGCGCGCTCCAAGTCGTCCAGTGAGACCAGCAACGAGGCGAGCCGGCGTGCCGAGGCAGTCCAATCGGCCAGGCGTGGATAGTTGTCCACCAGCCAATTGAACGCCGTCTGCACGATGACGAATGCCGAGGCCGCCTGCATTACTTCGCCAAGGGTCATGGTCCCGCCGACATACTTGGGGGCGCACAAAAGTATCGGAATGATGGGCGCCAGGCCACTACTGCTCTGGGACACAATTGTGGTGCGGATGTATTGCATCATGAGCTCGCGCCAGCGAGTCCGGACTGTCGTGAAGGCTGTGTCCAGGCCGGCGCGTTCCTCAGTCTCGCCGCCCAGTATCGCGATGCTCTCGCCATTTTCGCGCAAACGCGTGAGCGCATATCGGTACTCGGCCTCCGCCTGGTTTTTATTCTCGGCCACGACAACAAACCCGCGCGCGATGCTGACCATGGATCCACTGGCCAGCAGCGCGTAGAGGAAAGCGGCAATCACCAAGAACCCCGGGATGCGAAGCATCGTGCCTCCCGCTGGGACTGTGAGTTCGCCGCCGATGAACCAGAGCACGCCGATGAAGGTGATCGCCGAAATCACGGCCGAGAAGACGCCGGTGGCAAACTCGACTGGCGCGTCCACACTCATGCGCAGATCATCGGCGACGCGATATTCCGGGTTGCTGTGATCACCGGGAACCAAGTTGAGTTGATAATAGCGGCCGCTGTTAAGCCACTGATCCAGCACGTGGCCATTCAGCCATTCGCGCCACCTGCGCTGCAGAGTCATTTTTGCGTAGGTGGCGGCCGCCCCCACGCTGACGGTGCCCAAGATTAGGGGGAAAAATATTATGGATTGATACAGCACGTCGCTGCCATCGCGCTTATCGAGCGCATCGAACATCGCGCGGTGCCATACGTTCAGCCGGTACTGAAGGCCGAGATACAACAGTGCAATCACGATCACCGTAATCGTCAGTAACCAGGCCGTGGGTCCACCGCTTTTGCCCCAGAACCCCAGAGCCGCTTCCCAAAAACGAGCGACGAGGTACCGTCTGGTTTCTTGGTCGTCGTCCTCAACCATCGCTTGTCTTTGTTCCGCCATGCCGGCGCTCTCTTCCAAGGAAAGCCAGCTTATATTGCCGGATCGGCATTCAGCATCATGCCAGAAATCGTCCTAAAACGGACTCGGCCTACATCGGAATCCGCCAGAGCAGCAGAAGGGCGGACATCCGCAGGCAAGGTGAGGGCGACAGCCGAAAATACTGGCCAAACCAACTAGTCACATGCGCCGGCCCGCCGACAAAGTAAAGTCACCTCTGCGGATATAAATGTGTGCCGCGTCACGCCTCTTAACTAATTCCTCGACGAGCTTCACCAGCGGCTTTCGTGCGCCGAGATATTCCTTTCGCGGCGGCGCCCTTCTCAGCGCGTCGACGAATTCCGGGCCGGCGTAGAAGCGAAGCAGCAATTCTTCATCCGAAAGGTTAGGTCCACCGTACTGTTTTCTGACCTGTTCCAGTGATGGGTTGGGGACCTCGAGTTTCTCCAGCTCGCGGGCGCGAGGGCGGTCGAGGATTTTGGCCTTTATCCCCGGGTCCATGTAAATGGCGCCTTCTTTGCCCCACAGTCCGAGCGCATATTGGATCACCTGATCGGTGACTTCTCTGTATCTCTCGCCGGTTATGATGTTGATCGCGGCCTGGCTGCCGACGAACTGCGCGAACGGCGTGACCATGATCGGATAGCCAAGCTCGGCTCTGACTTGAACGATTTCTTCCAGCACGTTCTGCATATTATCTTCCTTGCCGAGCATTTTGAGTTGGTGACGCAGGTTGGAAATCATGCCCCCGGGCACCTGATGGCGATACCAGTTTTCGTCGTATTCGCGCGGCACGCCGATAGGTAGGCCTTCCTCCTCTGCGACACGGCGAAAGTGTTGCTCCACGGGTTCCAAAATTTTTTCATTTACCAGAGGCTGATAGCCAAGAGCACGGAGGTTGCGCGCGACATTGAAAACGGAAGGTTGCGCCGAGCCATTGGCGAGGGGTGGTACTGACGTGTGAACGATACGGATTCCTTGCTTGACGACTTCTAGCAGGTTGAACGGCGCCAGGCCATTGTTGCAGTGGGCGTGAAATTCGACGGCTACATCGCCCGCGTTGTCGAGAATGAGGCGCGCAAGGGTTCGGGCGCGGTCGGGAGTGAGCATGCCGCCGACGTCTTTGAAGCAAACACGATACGGTTTCATCGCCGCGGCTTCGCGCGCCTTGCGCGCGTAGTATTCATCCGTATGCCGCGGGGAGATGGAGTAAATAATATTGACGACCGAGTCCATTCCAAGGGTTTTTAGCTCGGCGACTTCCTTCTTTAACTCATCGTAATCATTCCACGGATCCGAGAGTCGGGTCAGCGTAATTCCGTAATGAACAACGCGCTCGATGATGAGACGGGGAATGCAAGGGGGAGTCAAAGTGAAACCGCTGCTAAGTCCGCCGTGGTAACGGAGACGGGTATTCTTGATTTCCTTTTGGCCGTAACGCACCCAGTCCCAGGGATTGTCGCGCTGCTCGCGTACAACTTTCTTGAAGCGGCCGCTGACGAAAAACTCCATGGCATCGAAACCAGCTTGATCCATATAGCGCAGCACCGGATGCATCATGCCGGTGGTCATGTTGTGCGCCCATAGGCTCGTGTTGCCGTCGCGCAGCGTGGTATCGACGATACGGATTTCGTCCATGATTTTCCTTGGTTGTTAGAGCTGAATGAACCAATAGCGCACGTCGATGGAATTAGACAAGGGAAGCGAGGTGTTTGACATCTATGTTTCGACGCGAGTATGAGAGCGCGAGAAGCTGACAGGCTGGGAGGCTCATCTCAATGCAGAGGATCGTTGCCACATGGGTCGCGATGCGTTCCGTTGTACTGGTGGCCATTCTGAGTTTGCTCCCTCATTCGGTGAGCGCGCAGCAGAAACCCAAGCTCCGCCCGCTGCACATCGCCTTGGCGAATCATTCCGTCAGCATGACAGCGATTTACGTTGCAAAGCAACTGGGCATCTTCGAGAACTACGGCTATGACGCGCGCGTCTTGGTCCTTGAACCGAGAGCCGCGCTCGCAGCGCTCTTGACCGGCGACCTTCATTTTTATACCGCCATCGGCTCCACAGGGAGGGCCGCACTTCGCGGCGTACCGGTCCGAGTTGGCTTGGTGGCGTTGAATCGTTCCGATTTCATGCTGGTCGCTTCTAAAGACATTTCGAACATCGAACAGTTGAGAGGCAAGGTGATCGGTGGCTATGTCGCGCAAGGCACGGTCAATGTCGTCCTTACTGAATTGCTGCGACGCAAGGGATTTCGACCCGAGGATTACAAGATCATCAACGCGGGAACGGCGCGGGCCGCCGCGCTTGCAAGCGGCAACGTCCCAGCCGCTTTGCTCAACAGCGTTGAAACGGTACGGCTCGTGAAGCAGGGGTTTCATGTTCTCGCCCGAGCGACGGACGAACTAGAGATTCCGCAAAGCGGGCTGGGGTTCTCAACTGCTACTCTCCAGTCGCAACGTGATTTTCTTCGACCGGCTGTGCAGGCCGTGCTAGAAGCCATCCGGGTGATAACAGCCGAGAAGGATAAAACGTCAACCGTGCTCATGAAACAGTTAGCTCTGTCGCAGGACGAGGCGGCGTATGTCTACGACGCAATTTACAAAGGCTGGGCATTAGACGGAAAACCAACAGCTGGAGCCATGAAGTTGGAGTTCGAGCTCGATCAACGGGATATGGGGCTGAAGGAATTACCCAGGGCCGAGCAGATTTACGATTTTTCGTTGCTGGATGAGTTGGCGAGGCGGTAGGGCGTCGAACGGGATGAGCTGCTGAAGACAAAAAGATATAAGGACGCTTCTTTCACGGGCGCCTATTCTTGGCGGAGCAAGACTGATCAGAAAGTGTAAATAAGCTGACCAGTTGTCGAAATCATTTGTTTAACTTAGTACCCAACTCGTCCGTCGTGGCAGGAGGTGGAACCGTAAAGATTAGCCTGGCCTGAACTTTGGCAGCCAGATTTCCGATGAGACTTGATCGAAGACCACCGTTACTTTCATCCCGAGCTTGACGTCCTCGACGCCGCAGCCGACGACGTTGGTGATCATCCGTGGGCCCTCGTCGAGATCGACCCAGGCGATGACGTATGGAATGTCGGGCTCAAAAGCTTTCGATGCGGCGCGGCCGACGACTTGGCGAATGACGGTGAAAGAATAGATTTCTCCCTTGCCGCTCATGGGCGTCCATTCGAGACGCTCGCTGCCGCACTCGTTACAGGACGGACGAGGAGTCCAAATCCAGGCGTGACAATCGCTGCAGCGCTGCATCACGAGCTTCTGTTGTGCGGCGGCCTCCCAGAAGGGCTTCGCTTCCGTGGTGACTGCCGGCAAGGGTTTTTTTAGCGTTGCTTCAGCCACGTGTGTGTTACGCTTCGTTTCCTAAAATCGCTGCCGCGCAGCAACCGAGATTCTTGCCATAGGGAAGAACGCCCAATCCGGTTACTAGGCCCGTTTTCGCGTTTAATACTTGGCGCTTGCCGCCTTCGCCGCGCAGTTGGCGCACGGCTTCGATGATGTGCAGTGTCCCGCCGGCTGTCGAAGGCTGGCCACAGTTGATCATGCCGCCGCCTGTCTGGATCGGGAGTTGACCGTTGAACGTAAAATCGGTGCGTTCGTAAAAACTCAAGTCGCCTTTGGCACAAAAGCCGAGATCTTCGATCTGCAGGTAAACGACGATGATGTAGTCGTCGTAGAGTTGCAAAAAGTTAATGTCGCTGTGCTTTACCCCAGCCATGTCCATCGCCACTTTACCCGCGTCTTTTACGCCCATGATGAGAGCATCAGAGCCGGCGCGCGGCCCATAGGATGGATTGCTCCGTTCGCCAAACCCTTTGAGATAGACCGGTTTCTTGCGCAGCGTCTTGGCCCGTTCCGGCGATGCCAGGATATAGGCTCTGCCGCCGTTTGCCGGCATGACGCAATCCAGCAAACGCACCGGATCCGCAACCAAGCGCGACTCTTTGTAATCCTGGATGGTGATCGGTTTGCGCAGGTACGCCAGCGGGTTCAAGCTCGCGTGGTAGCGACCAGCGACGGCAATCTTGCCGAAATGATCGAGGGTCGCGCCGTACTGATGCATGTACCGGCGCATGACCATCGCGATCTTGCTGTTTGGTCCCATCGTGCCATAGGGAATTTCCCAGTCGCGCATGTCGCCGGGCTGGATGCCGCCGCCGAAATGTTCCGAAAAGGGCGCCGCGGCACCGATGACGAGCGCGATATCAATCAAACCTGAGCTGATCGCCGCAGCCATCGCGCCGAGCAGTGATACCGCTCCAGCGCCGCCGGTGGCGCCCCCGAGAAGAAATCCCGGCGTGATGCCGAGAATCTCCGCAACCTCTTCAGGCCAAAACGGCTGAGGGTAAGCCGTCGGGATGGTGACGCCAAGACCTTGACCCTGGAAATCTTTTAAGTTTACCCCCGCGTCTTCAAACGCCAGATGCGTCGCCCAAGAAATATATTCGGCGCTCGACTTGCGCGCCTCGCCTGGCTTCGATCCGAGACGATCCGTCGGTGTCTCGCCGATGCCGACAATCGCTGCTTTATTGCGGATACTCATAATCGATTCAGTATGCGTTCAGCGGACCATAGGATAGGGCGCGCTTGATTGCAACAAAATTCCTGTTCTGTGATACGCGAGGCTGTCTGTGGGAATTTCCCACGGACGATCGCGCTTAGTCGGAGTGGAGCGCAAGAATTCTTCGCTTCTTCGTCATCCCAGAATATTTTGAATAGCGACACTAAAAGTTGGGTCTCTACCTAATAACCTGTCGACATTGGCTCTCAGCCGTTTGTTGATCGGTGAAAAAAGTTCCTTTCTTTTCGGCACACTCTGTCCGCGCTCCCTTCTGAAGGTTTCCATTTGTACAACACCAGCCAGTGGCGAGTACTCGCACGTCTCTATTGAATTTGAGCCCTTCCACTATGCCCGGCGCTGAGTATTTCGCGATTGCTGCGCCGTCGAGCGCGACTCTCCCCTGATTCCCCGTAGCATTGTGCACGATAACCAGAGTTGCGTTGCGGGCGCTTGCTTGGTTGGCGGCCCGGGTCAGCGGTCCCTTCGGCGCAAAACTCACAAAAATTTGACACCGGCTTCCAGGACTGATTGGCCGCTCCGTGCAGTTACCGCCCACTGCGAAATCGTTTGAGTTGGGACCTTCGATCCTGATAGTGCCGATGCTGAGAACAGCTGATCCCGTGCTGGTGACAGTGATAGTTCGGCTCGCGCCGCTTGTTCCCACGATTTGCTTGCCGAACTGTATTCGGTCCGGAGTGACACCGATATTCGGCGTCGTTAGTTCGCCGCCGAAACCACTGAGGCGTATCCGTTGAGGGCTGTTGGCGGCGTTGTGGCTAATGAGCAACTCGGCGTCGTGCGCTCCGCTCGTCCTCGGCGCGAAGCCGATTCGGATCGTGCAGTTCGAGCTGTGGTCTCGGAGCGGAGAACTACACTGGTTTGCATATTCGAAACTGTTGCTTCCCCTAATCGCTACGCCGGTGACAACCAGTTCGCCGGTTCCTCTGTTCTGTACAGTTACGTTTTGGCTTCGCGCGCCTCGTCGCAGCGGTTGCTCGCCGAAATTAAGCCTGGGTGGACTGAAACTCGCGATGGGCGCTTGTGCAATGATACCGCTTCCCAATAGCGATACCTCTCGCGCGACGCTGCCGCGCGGATCGATTCGCAAAATTGCGCGATGGTTTCCCGCCGATCGAGGAACGTAACGTACGGTGATGCGGCAACTTGCTTCGCTGGCGAGGCTATCGCCGCAGCTATTCGCCGCAAGTGAAAAATAACCTGCATCCGGTCCGGTGATATTCGGTTGGCCCATCGCCGCGCTTGCCGTGCCGCTGTTTCTGATGACGACGCGATCCGAAATCGCCGCCGAGTTCACCGCTTGCGCGCCGAAATCAATCCGATCCGGTTCGATCGAAATACGCGCAACCGCCGTCGCGCGTCCGAATCCAGTCATCAAGACGTTGTGTTCCTTTGCGGCGGTGTTGTCGGTAATTATCAACGTTGCCTCGCGGCTGCCTTGCCGCGCCGGAGCAAAGCTCACTTCCAAACTACAACGGCGGCCCTCCGAGAGGGTGATATCCTGGCAGCGGTTACCGGTGATTCTGTAGTCGTTCGCTTGGGCTCCTGTGATTGAGATCTTGCCAACCTCGACTGCGCGGTTGCCGCTGTGTGTAAGGGTTACCCGTTTGGTAGCCTGCTGGTGCAACTCAAGTTCACCGAAAGTAAGATTGGATGGCTGAATTGTAATCGAAGCCTCCGGCTGAGAAATTCCCGTACCGCGCAACCTTGCTTGCTCCCGAACCTCGTCAAGGCCGGTTACCGCGAGTTCCGCAACTCGCCGTCCGGTGCCGCTGGGCGTGAAAGTCAGAGTGATCGTGCACTGACTTCCCGGCGCGATTTCACTTTCCTGACAGGCGCGCGCGGGCATCGAGAAATCTTGTGCGTGGGCGCCGGTTATGACGACACCGCTTAACCGCAGCGGTGCTGCGCCGCTATTCGATAGCGTGATTTCTGTGTTGGCGCGGCCACCGACTTCTCGGTTGCCGAACTCGACTGTCGCGGGCTGCAGAGAGAGGCGGGGAAATCTGGGTGAATGGGGCGCTTGCTCAATTCCACCGCGCAACTCGATCTTGACCGATTGTTGTCTCTCACTGCCGGTGAAAACCAGCATGGCATTCCTCGGACTCGCGACGCTGGGTGTAAAGACCAAACGGACGCTACAATCCGTTCCGGCTGGTAATATCTTGCCGGCGCAGTCGTTTGCGGTCAGGGTAAAATCGCGCCCGCCGTCGCCGGCAACGGCGACAGTGCTGATCGTCAACGCTTGGCTACCGCCATTGGTGGCACTAACCGTTTGAATCGGGCTCGGGAAATCAATCGCCTGGCTCAGGAAGTCCAACCGCGCGGGCGTAAAGTTGAGCTTGAATGGGGCCGGCGGTTGGCGCATCAGTGTATTGGCCACCAATCCGGTAGTTACGGCTAAGAGCGCGACACCGGCGAACTTAAGGGCGCTGGGAATTCCAGCAAGTTTCGATGGAGCGTTTTTAAGATCACTTTCGGTTTTGCTCTCTTGGTCTTTGGGCGGCTCGCCATCAAGGGCAGGCGGTGGCAGCAGAATATCCAGATTATGGCGTGTAACCGAAGCGCCCCAGTGATCGCCGAGCGTGATTCGCAGTTCGAGGGCCTGATTCAAAAGTGTTTGGGCCGAAGCCTGCTCGCCCATGCACAAAGCCCGGCTACCGAGTTGATGAAGCACCCATGCTTCGCCTTCGCGATCGCTCATCTCCCGGGCGGCCCGACTCGCGACGTCGAGCAGTTTTTCCCATGCCATCCAGCGGCCGTTCGCGCTAAACGCTGATTCGGCGGAACGGATCAAGCGCAATACCTCAGGCCAGCGCCCCTGTTGTGCCGCCCACTCGACGGCGCGCTGAATCGCTTCCGTTTCACCCAACACGGTCTCCGGTGCCGTACGATGTTGTTCGGTCCAATCGACAAAGTGGCGTAAGGCGCCAGCCCAGCTTTCGGTTAAATCCGCAGTCGCTCGAACCACATCCTTCACGCCTGCCGATAGCGAGTACACGGCGCCGTCGGTTTGGATGAGTTTGGCTTCGAGAAGCCTTTGTAGAGCTGCTTCGAAACCTGGGGACGGTGCCATCGCCGCCAGCGCTTCCCTCGACAGGAACACTCCTACCGCGCACAGTGCCGCGAGTATGCGCCGCTCGTCCGCACTGCGGGACGCGAAGCTGCGCTGTTGAAATTTCCCCGGCGCCATCGCCGCGTCGCGCTCGGCGCCGAGTTCGGCAAGACTCTTGTTTTGTTCCCGGGCGGTGGCCGCAGCCAGGATTAAACTCGCGGGATGTCCTTCGACAAATTCATAGAGCGCCTGAGCGTCTGGCCGATCTTCCGCTGTGAGAGCTCTGTCGAGCTCGCGCTCGATCAACGCCAAGGCGTCATCCTTGGGTAAACCGCGCAGCGCAATGGCCTTAACTTCGCCGTGTAGGCGGCGTTCTTGGGACGCTAAGCAAAAAACGCTGCTCGGCAGCACGTTGAAGATGGAATCGAGATCTCGATCGGCCAGCTCGACATCGTCGAACAGGATGAGCGCGCGCGGGTCACGCAGCAATTGCCTGAGCTCGCCTTCGCGTGGCTTGAAGCGCGGATCACTCTCATAAAAGCTATCATATAAAACTTGCAGCAGGTCAGCGACCGGCTGTTGGCCGACCCGGTCGAGATAAACCACGCCGTCAGGAGTCCCCGTCACGCCCGGATCGTACGCCAAGGTGCGTAGGAGCGTGGTCTTGCCAACACCCGCCGGCCCGTAAAATTCTACTGGAAGCGCGGTCGGCAGCGCGGTGAGCGCGGCATCGACTTCAGCTCTGCGGTCAATCAGGCCGCGGAAGCGCCTTACGCTCGGCAAGAGTGGCGCAGGCCGCCGCCGTGAGACCGGCGCCGGCGCGGCGTAAACGGCGGCGCCGAGCGATGAGCCGATCTGCAAGCGATAGGCTTCACCGGCGCCGGTCTTTTCCTTGTCGACTTTGGCGCTAAAGATCTCGCCGACGGCTTCCTGGTCGAGACGCTGCTTGAGAAACTTATCAAAGAGCCAACGGTGCACATCAGCCGTCACCTTGGCGGCGAGCTCTTCTGGCGTCGCAAAGGTTGTGGCGATGTGTTTGTGCAGTTCCTCCTTGAGAGCGGCCAAACGCCGTACGTTCGCTTCGTCGGTTTCCCGCAATTCCGCCGCGATCGAGGTCTCTGCTTTGAAATAGATGAGGCAGTCGAGCTTTTGTTCGCGGGCGCGGCGGTATTCGGCTTCAGTGATACCGGAGCCATAGCGGCCGGCAAATATTCCGATATAAAGTTGGGCGCGGTCGACCTCATCGAGGGATGCGCGATGCGTCGTCTCATCGCGGCTGCCGAAATATTCCATGCCGATGAATTTAGCTTCATGAAATCGGTTCAACGCGCGCTCGACGGCAGCGCGCTCGGGCTGCAAGTCCAGCCAAGTCGAACTGACGAAAATAGCGGCGATTGGAGGAGGCATCACCGAACTCTCAACCGGAAAGCAAGGCGCTGACAGTATCTGCAAGCGCCAGCCATTTGTCCAGAAATATTCGCTCGGCGGTGGAAATTCACCTCTGATACCGAACGACATAGCGAGCGCCTTGGTTGACCATTCTTGTCTTTGAGTGATAGCTTCTGGCGACTTCGCATATCCATGGTCTAGCGTTCGAAGCCTTATGAGGCGGCCATGATCGATATCCTAGATGCGATGAAATTGATCGTCCAAAAAACCCTGAAATTGGCCTCATGCCGACCGGCAATGCTGTTCTGGTTGGCTGGATTACTTTTTCCATGCTCCGTCAACGCCGAAAAATTCGTCATCGCCTGGTCCGCGGTGAGCGCGCTCAATTCGCCCTTCTGGGTTATGAATGACGCCGGCTTTTTAAGGCAAGAAGGTTTGGACATGGAGCTGGTGTACATCGCCAGCTCGCCGACCGTGGCGCGCGCCACGCTGGCGGGTGAGATCGTCATTTCCGGCGCCAACAGTCAGGTGATCGTTGACGTCGGCCTTGCCGGCGGTGATTTGGTTGCCATGGGCGCGATCGCCAATGTGGTCGCGTTCTATGTGATGGCCGCCCCGG